>Ga0209064_1000032_pt1 | contig 287683 bp, 292 predicted proteins | sample Inofromicrocosms_FD_187498 | JGI IMG/M metagenome (GOLD analysis project Ga0209064, IMG submission 187498) | Mouse cecum microbial communities from Vienna, Austria - Inoculum for glucosamine and mucus D2O microcosms (SPAdes) (version 2) | ecosystem: Host-associated > Mammals > Digestive system... | reverse complement strand
CTACAACCATGAGCGCATCCAGGCAAAAACTGGAGTGGCGCCGCTGACGCTACGCCACTCCACTTAAAACTTATTATTTCCTACATGGGGGCTTTTTTGTGCTGTCCGTACATTCGGGGGCAGTTCAAAGTTTCGCAGCGGCTCTTTTTTTAGATACTGGATTCTGGATGCTAGACAGTGGTGGCGCTGCACGGCAACGCAATAAAAGAAGGGCACTGGTTGCGGATACAATGAGTAATGAGAAATTAGCAATAAAGAACTGGGGAAAAACGACATATAGTTTAGCGAACTAGTCGTTAGATGTTAGTTGTTAGTCGTTAGAGAAGGGAAAGTTCTCTTCCCTGTTGTCATTCTGAGGAACGAAGTGACGAAGAATCTCGTCCTTAACTCCTGTGCGGAAAGCCAAAGGACGAGATTCTTCGAGAAAGCGAAAATCGCTTTTTGCCTTCGGTGACTCAGGATGACAACCTGGGGGGCTTTTTCTTTATCTAAATAACTAACTACTCACGACTAGACTAACAACTAACACGCCAAATTCCAATTTATCAAACTAGCCCTTAAAATTGCTGTATTCCTAATTGCTCATTGCTCATTTATTTCCCCTGCTTTTTCCAACAACCCGCACTCCCTTTTTTAACTGTGGGAAAATTTGTCAGGAAAAGGTTACTTTCCGGGCCGCCGAGTTCTCTAATCATAGAAAGGGGCTACAGCTTCCAAGCCAGCAGCGCGTCCTTTTTTTCCTGGCTTACCCGGCGGGATTCCCTGATTTTCTGAATGGCTTTATTCTGCACAAATTGGGAAAGGCCGCGCTTTTTTAGAAGCCTTTCGGTTTCCCGCGGGAATTTGACATAGCAGATGGAAACAGCCCAGGCCACAGCCATCCGTACGTAATACTGCTCCTGCCGCATGCCTTCCAACAAGGCCAGCGCCTCCGAAAGCTTTTCTTTTGTCGTAAAATGGCTCAGCAGCATCACCGCGGCGAAGCGGGCGTAAAATTCCCGGCTGTCCTGAAAAAGCGGCTGAAGGAATTGCCACATGACTTCCCGCTCCTCCGGCTTTTTTAAGGAAAAGGTGCCGCAGAAAATATCACACACCGCCCAGTTATCGATGAGGGGAAGAAATTCTTCCGTGAGAGCAAGGCGGCGATTATGATCTGTTTTCATAGAGGCGATCACAATGCCCCGAAGCAGAATTTCCTCATAGGAGTCCGTGCGGGAGACTGCCAGAAACCCTTCCGGGTCATTTTTTACAATGGCCCTCGCCATACAGCGCATTTCAGGTACGCGCACACCGTAGGCAGTCTGAGTACCGGGGATCAGGCTTTCGTTGAATTTTTTATAGGCCTCGTCGGAACGCTCCCGAAATTCCTTCAGAAGCTCCTGGTAATCCTTTTCTGTAAAGCTCATGGGAACGACTCCCTTTCCGGAGATCAGGCTTTTTCCACCAGCTTGTGGATCAGCTCCAGCAGGTTGGGAATGGATTGGGATTTATCAAAGCCCTCGCAATTTTTCCGCATGGCGGAAAGCCGTTCCTTTTCCCGGAGAAGGGCGGAGATCTCCTCGGAAAAGCTGCTGTTTTTCCGAAGGCGCACACACATTCCATGGGAGGCGAGAAAGTCGGCGTTGTCCTCCTCCTGGCCGGGAATGGCGTCAAATACCGCCATGGGCAGACCGCAGGCCAAGGCCTCGGAAACCGTAAGGCCGCCCGGCTTTGTCACCAGCAGATCGGAGGCGTGCATGTATTTTTCCACCTCATCGGTGAAGAAAATCAGCCGGGTGGGGATCCGGGAGCCCACGGCAAGCTCTTTTTCAAAGGCTTCATAGAGCTTTTTGTTCCGTCCGGTGATCACGATGATCTGCATGCGCACATCGGTGGATTCCAGACTTCGGTAGAGCTTGATGATATTAGAAACGCCGAAGCTGCCGGCCATAAACAGCAGCGTGGGAAGATCGGGATCCAGCTTTAGCTCCTGAAGCAGCCCCTCCCGGTCGCCCGGATCAAAAAACACGCCGTGTACCGGAATGCCGAAAGGGTACACTTTTTCCGCCGCCACTCCGAATTCCATCAGTTCGGGGATCATATCTTCACTTGCCACAACGTAAGCGCTCACATGCTCCGCAATATAGGCCCTATGTACGCCGTAATCGGTGATGATGCAGATCAGCGGCGCGGCCACCAGCCCATCTTCCTTCAAATCCGATACCATTTCTGTGGCAAAGGGGTGGGTGGTGATGATCACGTCCGGCTGGTATTCGGCAATGGCGGGGAGCAGGAGGTTGCTGAACAGGCCGCTGAGCTTCGGTACCAGGCCGGAAAAGCGGTTCTGCTTGTTGGTGCGCTTATAGAGCCTGCCGAACAGAGCGGGAACCTTTTTCGCCATGAAAAGGTAGCTATCGCACACGGTTTTATCCAAAAGGCGCCCGATGGCCTTTAAGGCGTCTACGGTGACTACGTCGCAATCGGTATTGTCCCTGATATATTGCTCTACCGCGTGGGCGGCCCGCAGATGGCCGCCTCCCGTGGCGGCGGTGAGAAGCATGATCTTCACAAAAAGCCCTCCGAATTTAGATGTTAGTCGTTAGAAAAAGGAAGTGGTGATTTATAGACCGTAAAAATTTTATCATATCCCGAAAAGAAAAGCTAGTTCTGTAAGGAAATGTTAAGGGCTTTTTTATGAAATACTAAAAGACAAAAATTCGGAGCGCTTCGTAACGAATTTGAAACTTTTCCATGCTTTACTTTTCCGGAAAATCAAGGTATACTGAGAAAAGAAAAAATAGTAAAATATATTATGAAAAACCAGGCGTTTTTTTGGAACGCTATGTTCAGTTAGAGAAAAAGGGAAAGGGTGCTTTTATGCGGAATTGGAAGAGAAAGCTTATTTTAGCGGCGGCTGTTCTGCTTTTGATCACGAGCTCTGCGGCCTGTTCACAGAAGCCAAAGGAGGAATCCTCCATGGTGTCCTCTGAGATCAGCGATCCCACCCTGTTTGCGGAGGGGACAAGCATCGGCGGAAAGAATATTTCCGGAAAAACAGTAGAGGAAGCGCTGAAAATTGCCCGGGAGGCCATGGAAGAGAACATGAAAACCCTGGAGATCACCGTGAAATTTAAGGACGATACGGTATCTCTTTCCAAAGAGGATTTTCAAGTCAAAGAAACGCTGGAGCTGACGCTGCCCCGGCTTTTGGAGGAACGGAAGGCGGAGGATCACAAGCTTCCCTATGTGGTAGATCTTTCCGAAAGCGGCAGAAAGAAGCTGGAGGAAGCGGCGAAGGCCTGCCTGGTGAAAGGACAGAATGCCTCCATTGCCAGTTTTGACAGCAGTACCGGGGTGTTCCAATTTACGGAAGAAAAAAGCGGCAGCCGGGCGGATATGGTAACCACCCTGAAAAGCGTGCGGCAGCTGCTTTCCCAAAAGCAGAGCGGCGCGATCCAGACCACCTTTCTGGAAACAAAGCCAGAGCTGACAAAGAAATATCTTTCCGAAAACTTCAAGCTGATGTCCTCCTATACCACGGAATCCACCAATACGGAAAACGGCAACAGTAATATGGCTTTGGCACTGTCCCATGTGAACAAGACCGTTGTGCAGCCGGGGCAGACCTTTTCCTATAACGGCACTATCGGTGACAGCACCGATCCTGACGCGGGCTGGCGATCTGCCGGAGGCCTGGTGGGCGGTTTGCATGTGCAGGTATACGGCGGCGGGATCTGTCAGGGGTCTACCACTCTCTATAACGCTGCGCTTTTGGCGGGTATGGAGATCATCGAGCGGGACTGTCACAGCGAGCCCTCCAGCTACTGTCCCATCGGGCTGGACGCCACAGTTGACTATGGTAACATTGATTTTCAGTTCCGCAATCCATTGGATACGCCTGTTTATATTGCCGCCTGGATGGACGGGGTAACGCTGCATGTGAATTTCTATGGCTGCTTTCCCAAGGAGTGGAATAAGATTACTATTGGCAGCGAGCAGACCGGCTCGGAGCCGCCTCTTTCCAGCGTCAGCTTCACGGAGGATTCCCAGCTGGCAAAGGGGCAGTATGTACGCAAATCCTCCGGAAACACCGGCTATTCCGCCCGGGCCTGGAGAACGTATTATAAGGGTGACACAACAGTAAAAACAGAGGAATTGAGTTCCTCATATTATGAGCCCACCGGTACGATATACGCTGTAGGCCCCGGCACGGACACCGGCAAGGTGGATACCTCCAAGGAATCCGGCAATACCACGCCCGAGGCCACTCCCAGCCCTGTACCTACAGTTGCTCCCAAGCCTACTGACACGCCTACCCCCGAGCCTCCTCCGGTGGTCACGCCCGACCCGATCGTTACGCCCGATCCCGTTCCGGATTTCTCGCCGGAACCGCCGCCTTCTTCTCAGCCGGACGACGATAGATTCTGGCAGCCGGAGCCGTGATCCGCGGTTCGGTGAACAGAACAGCGTTTATCAGGAAAGGGGATCTCCTTTTTGAAAGATGGATTTATAAGGCTTGCCGCCGCTACGCCGAAAGTATGTCTGGCTGACCCGGCGGAAAACGTCCTTCACATTGCGGAGCTGATCCGGGAAGCGGCGGAATTGGGCTGCGGTGCGGTGTGCTTTCCGGAGCTTGCCCTGACAGGGTATACCTGCGGCGATCTGTTTCGGGAGCAGGCGCTGCTTGCGGCGGCGGAGCGGGGCCTTGCCCGGCTGATGAAGGAAACTGCCAGGCTGGATATTCTTTGTGCCGTGGGCCTGCCGGTGCCCCAGGGCGGGGCGCTCTATAACTGCTGCGCGGTATTCCACCGGGGAAGGCTTTTGGGCCTGCCCGCAAAGGAAAATATTCCGAACTACTCGGAGTTTTACGAGGCCAGGTATTTTTCCCCCGCTCCTGCTCCCTTTGAGGTACAATATGCAGGGCAGACCGCACTGCTGGGGAAGGACTTGCTTTTCTCCTGTGAGAACATTCCGGAGCTTTGCTTTGGCGTGGAGATCTGCGAGGATCTTTGGGGAGCGCAGCCGCCCAGCGGAAAGCTGGCGCAGAACGGCGCTACCGTGATTTTGAACCCCTCCTGCAGCGATGAGACCGTGGGAAAGGCCGAATACCGACGGGAGCTGGTTCGTTCCTGGTCCGCTCACTTGCTGGCGGGCTATGTGTACGCAGACAGCGGCCTGGGGGAATCCACCACGGATATGGTGTTCGCCGGCCACGACCTGATCGCTGAAAACGGCTCTCTGCTGGGGGAAAGCAAGCTTTTTACCACCGGGCTTCTCACAGCGGAGCTTGATTTGGAACGGCTCATACAGGAGCGCCGCCGGATCAATACCTGGCGGGAGAAGCGGAATGCGGAGGTGAGAAGGCTTTCCTTCCGCTATGAGGAAAAAACGCTGCAGGGCTTTGTGCCCAGCCGGGAATTTTCCCGCTACCCCTTTGTTCCGCAGGATCAAAAGGGACTTTCCGACCGCTGCGAGCGAATTTTGACCATGCAGGCGGTGGGCCTTGCCACCCGTCTTTCCCATATCGGGTGTAAAACCGCGGTGCTGAATCTTTCCGGCGGGCTGGATTCCACCCTGGCCCTGCTGGTGGCCGTGCGGGCCTTTGACCGCCTGGGGCTTCCCAGGGCAGGGATCCACACTTTATCCCTGCCCTGCTTCGGCACAACTTCCCGCACCAAGAGCAACGCCCAGAGGATCGCGGAGGAGCTGAGCGTAAGCTTCCGGGAAATCTCCATTGAAAAGGCGGTGCGCCAGCATTTTGCGGATATTGGCCAGAGCGAAGACAGCCTCGATGTGACCTTTGAAAATTCCCAGGCCAGAGAGCGCACCCAGGTGGCGATGGACGCGGCAAACCAGTGCGGCGGCATTGTGATCGGCACGGGAGACCTTTCCGAGCTGGCCCTGGGCTGGGCCACCTATAACGGCGACCACATGTCCATGTACGGTGTGAACGCTTCCATTCCGAAAACCCTGGTGCGGTATTTGGTAAAATACGAGGCAGAGCGCAGCGCGGGCGCTCTGCGGCAGGCCCTGGAGGATGTGCTGGCCACGCCGGTCAGCCCGGAGCTGCTGCCGCCGAAGGATGGAGAAATTGCCCAGAAAACAGAAGAGCTGGTGGGCCCTTATGAGCTTCACGACTTTTTCCTTTACTATATGCTTCGCTTTGGCTTTACGCCGGGAAAAATCTATCGTATGGCATGCCGGGCCTTTGCGGAAGAATACAGTCCTGAAACGATAAAGCGCTGGCTTTCCGTTTTCTACCGGCGTTTTTTTATCCAGCAGTTCAAGCGCTCCTGTCTGCCGGACGGTCCCAAGGTAGGTTCTGTAACGCTTTCCCCCAGGGGTGATTTCAGAATGCCCAGCGACGCCTGCCGGGCGGCGTGGGAAAAGGAAATAGAGAGCCTGTGATTTTCCGCATCGCTTGTGATGCGCATTACGCAGGATACAAAAAAGTTTTTGATAGAGATTACAAAAAGCTGCCTTGTGCAGCTTTTTCTCTAAAAGGAGGAAGGTTGCAGATGGAACGCGCGCTTCATATTTTATCGGTGCTCCCGTTGGAGCAAAAGCATAAAGAACTGCTGGAGGCCGCGGCACCGGAAGGGGAATTTCGGTTCCGCGTCCCGGAGGGGGAAACGGTCGATCCCAGGCTGCCGTTTCAGGATTTGATCGACCGGCCCGTTTTGACCGGGGCGGATCTGGAATGGGCCGATGTACTGTTGGGAAATATTTCTCCCCAGGCGCTTTCCACCGCCGATCTTCTATGGGTGCAAACCGGCAGCGCTGGGGTGGAGCCTTATCTGAAGCCCGGCGTGCTGAAGGAGCACACCTTACTTACCAACGCCACCGGGGCCTATGGCCTGGCCATTGCGGAGCATATGCTGGGCATGCTGCTGGAGCTTTTGAAAAAATTAGAGCTCTACCGGGACGCGCAGGGAAAGGGCAGCTGGGGCTCTCAGGGGGCGGTAAAGTCGATTTTCGGCTCCACCGTTCTGGTGCTGGGCATGGGGGATATCGGCGGCGAATTCGGCTGGCGCTGCAAAGCGCTGGGAGCAAGGGTCATCGGCATGCGCAGGACCAACCGGGAAAAGCCGGACTATGCCGACCAGGTCTGCCTGCCGGGGGAGCTGGACGAGCTGCTGCCCCAGGCGGATGTTGTGGCGATCACCCTGCCGGGAACGGAAGCCACCAGGGGCTTGATCGGCCGAGAGCGCATGGCCCGCATGAAGGACGGCGCGGTGCTGCTCAATGTGGGCCGGGGCAGCATTGTGGATACCGAAGCCTTGTGCGATGCCCTGGAAAGCGGTAAGCTTTCCGGAGCGGGCCTGGACGTAACAGACCCCGAGCCCCTGCCGCCGGATCACCGCCTGTGGAAGCTTCCCACCGCTGTGATCACGCCCCACATTTCCGGCTTCTATCACCTGAAAGAGACCCATGAACGGATCGTAAGGATCTTCGCGGAAAACCTGAAACGCTTCTCCGCGGGAGAGCCCCTGAAAAACCAGGTGGACTTTGCCACGGGGTACAAGAGGACAGAAGGAGAACGGCAGGGGAGTGAGCAATGAGCAATTTTAAGGGCATAGCTTGTTAAATTGGAATATATATGACGCCCTTGGCTCCCCTGAAAGGAGAGCTGTCAGCCGTAGGCTGACTGAGGGGTTCCGTGGTGACGAGGTTGAAAAGGTGGATTTTATGCGGGTTTCGGTGCCCTACAACCCCTCCGACACGACTTCGCCGTGCCACCTCCCCTTTCAGGGGAGGCAAGGAGTTAGTGCTATTCGTAAATTCGCCAATTCCAATTTACCGCTCTATCCCTGCCCTTCATTGCTAATTCCTCATTTCTCATTGCATATAACACTGTCGTCCAGCATCAAAAAAGCCCTTTCTAACAACTAACTACTCATAACTAACAACTACTTTCCCGGGAGGCGGAATACAAAATGGCGGAGCATTACTTGGACAACAGCGCTACCACTCCCGTGCTGCGGGAGGCGGCTGAAAAGGCCTGTTCGATGATGACCGGGGAATTCGGGAACCCCTCGTCGCTTCACGGAAGGGGGTTCCGCGCCCGTCAGGAGCTGGAGGCTGCCAGGGGCGTGATCGCCTCCCGGCTGGGGGCAAGCCCGGGGGAGCTCGTGTTTACCTCCGGCGGCACGGAGGCCAATAATCTGGCCCTGTTCGGCGCGGCGGAGGCGGGAAAGCGCCGGGGAAACCGGATCGTCACCACGGCAGTGGAGCACGATTCTGTGCTGAAGCCCTTAAAGGAGCTGGAAAAACAGGGCTTTGAGTTGGTCTTTTTGAAGCCAGAGCCGTCCGGCGGGCTTTCTGAAGAGCAGCTCCAAAACGCCATAGACGAAAAGACGATATTGGTCAGCGTGATGCTGGTCAATAACGAGACCGGGGCCATTTTCCCGGTACAGGCGGCGGCAAAGGCCATTCAGCGAAAAAAAGCGCCTGCCCTGCTGCACACGGACTGTGTGCAGGCCTTCGGCAAGCTGGATTTTACCCCCAAAAAGCTGGGGGCCGATCTTATCACGGTCAGCGCCCACAAGCTTCACGGCCCCAAGGGGGCGGGAGCGCTGTATGTGCGAAATGGGGTGCGTATTTTACCCCGAGCCCTGGGCGGGGGCCAGGAAAAAGGCCTGCGCTCCGGCACAGAGAGCGTTCCGCTGCTCTGTGCCTTTGGGGAAGCGGTGCGGCTGCTGCCGAAGGCGGCGGAAACCTTGCCGCAGGTGGAAAAGCTGAACCACCTTCTGCGGGAAAAGCTGTCCGTCCTGCCAGAGGTGGAGCTCCATTTTCCGCCGGAGGGGCTGCCCTATGTTTTGAATTTTTCCGCCGGAGCGGTTCGGGCGGAGACCATGCTGCATTTTCTTTCCCAGCGGGGGATCTTTGTATCCTCCGGCTCCGCCTGCGGGAAGGCGAAGCCCAGCCATGTGCTGACCGCCATGGGGCTGCCGAAGGAGCGCATCGCCTCGTCTCTTCGGGTCAGCTTTTCCCGCTTCAGCACCGAAGAAGACGTGGAAGCGCTAATTTCGGCTTTGGAAGAAGGGCTGAGGACGATCCGTCATTAGGGTTTTCCGGCAGCCGGAAGCGAAAGGAAACTTATGAATATTGAAAACAATGTGCTGAAGCACTATTTGAGAAACGTTTATTTCATTACGGGCACCGCCTATGCGGGCAAATCCACCACGGCCAAGCTGCTGGCGGATCGGTACGATATGGTCTTGTGCGGCGAAAATTACCACAGCGCCGTTTCCGATTTGGTGGCAGACCCCGAAATTCAGCCGGATCTGTGCTATATGCGGCAGCTGAAAAGCTGGGAGGATTTTGTAAAGCGCTCTCCGGAGGAGTACGAGCGCTGGATCTACAATACGGCAAGGGAATCCGCCGGCTTTGAAGTGGCGGAGCTGATCTCCCTGTCAAGGGACAAAAAAGTGATCGTCGATACCAATATTCCCACCGAGCTTTTGCGGGAGATCTCCGACTACCGCCGGGTGGTGGTGATGCTGTCGCCCCAAAGCATGAGCGTAGAGCGCTTTTTTGACCGGGATGACCCGGAAAAGCAGTTTCTTCTCAGCGTCATAGAAGGCTGTGAAGAGCCCCAAAGGGTCATGGAAAACTACAAGGCCGGGCTGAAGCGAATCAACAGCAAGGAGCATTTTGAGGAGTACGAGAGCAGCGGCTTTTATACGATCCTGCGGGAGGATAACGGCAAGGATACCAGAGACGCGGTGTGCGATGAGATCGCAAAGCATTTTGGCCTGAGCGATCATGAGCGTCAGATCGATCCATTGCTTTAAGCCGCTCATGGCGGTAGATAAAAAAGTCTGGCTTTTCGGGACGGCCCTGAAAAACCAGACTTTTTTTATTGTACAACAAGAGCCAGAGCGGTGATATCGTCCTCGTGGCCGTCGCTGCGGCGCTTCTGGGCCTCTTCCGTAATGCGCTCTGCCAGCAGATTGGGGTTTTCGCTTTCGTCCCAGTTCAGCACCATATCCGCAAGCCACCCGGTGCCGGAAACCATCACGCCGTCGGAGATCATCACCACCAGGTCTCCCTCCGTCAGCTCCCGCTCATAGCAGGCAAACTCCACATGGGGCATAATGCCCACCGGAACACTGGAGGCTTCGATCACATCGATGTATTTTCCCCGGCGCACAATGGTACAGGCGGCGCCCGCCTTGCGGAATTCCGCTTTTCCGGTAAACAGGTCGATGCAGGTCACGTCCAGGGTGGCCAGGGATTCGTCCCCGGATTTTGCGATCAAGGCGGAATTTACCGTTTGCAGCATGCTGTCAAACCCGATGCCGGCCTTCAAAAGGCTTTCCGCCATGGCGGAAGTCATAGCGCCGTCCACTGCCGCCCGGCCCCCGGTGCCCATGCCATCGCTCAGCACGGCGATAAGCCTGCCGCAGCCGTCGTAAAAGACCCCGGCGCTGTCGCCGCAGAAGGAGCCGTTTCGGGCGCAGTACTGGGAGAAGCCCCTGCCCACCTCAAAGGCGGGGCGCTGGCACATTTGAATGCGGCAGGTCTCCTCTGAGGAGCTGACGCAGGGCGGGGAGAATACCCGGCCGCAGGCGGCGGAGATCTCCTTGGTAAACACCGCCCGGTTCAGCCGCTTTTGGCGCTCTCTGTGGATCTCGGCCTCTACGGTCATGCGCCCGAAGCGATCCAGGCGGCAGCACACCTCCAGGGGCTCCACACCGTTGTCCCGCAGGATATCCTCCACCCGCTGGGCGGCCTCTTCATCGAAATGCTGGTACAGGGAAAATTCCCCGGCCATTTCCTCCAGGATCCCGGCGGTGGTGCGAAAATGCTGCTCGGCGGCCTCCCGCACCTGGGCGGCCCGAAGCTCCGCGGCCTCCTTCATGAGGTAGCGCCCGTAATTTTTATTGATCTCCTCCTTCATTTCTCCCGCCCGCTTGCAGCGGTCTGAAAATTCCTGGGTAAAATCGGCGGTTTCCACTTTTCCCTTTTCCTTCAGCACCTTTTGAAGCTGGGAGAAGTTGTCCAGTGTTTGCTCCTTGTGCTTTCGCCAGCATACGGCGCTCATGGCACAGCCCGCACAGATGGCCTCTGTAGAACGGTTATAAACCCCCTGCAGGTTGGGGGCGCAGACCTCGGAAAGCTTTTGGGAGATCTCCTCCACAGAGGAATAGACATTGGAAAGGGCCTCTGAGGCGTGGCGCAGGCGCATGACAATATTGTTCCGCAGCGCGCCGCCGCTCAGGGTGTCCTTCCGTACCCCAAAAAGCTCAGTCAGCCGCCTGCTTCTGGGCAGAAGCATATAGACCACGGTAGCGGCGGCCACCTCAACAGCACCGGAGATCATTTGGGAATCCCCTGTTCCGGCCTGCAGGGAGGCGACACCGTGGGAGATGATAAAGGCCGCCGCCGTAGCCACCTTTCCCATGGGAGAAAATACGCCTGCCATCAGGCCGCCAAGGCCATAAGCGCCGGATAAGTAAGAAAGCCCCGCCGTGGAAAGCCCCTGAATGGCCCCGGCGGTAACGCCCGCCACCGTGCCGCCGCTGATACCGCCTACCCGGGCGCAGTAGATCACCATCAGCACCATGAAAATTCGCCCGATGGAAACGTTTGCCACGGTAACGCCAGAAAAGGAGAGGACCAGCACGCCCACCGTGACTGCCAGGGCGGCCACATCGCCGCTGTCATATAAGCCGCTGGATTTGGAGCGCCCATCTCCGGACCGGCCCTGCAGCAGATTTGCCGTGCGGCACAGAAAATAGGAGACTCCCGCGCCTAAAAAAGATTCCGCTAAGTACAGGGCGGCCGAATAAGTCACGGAGCCGCTTAGAAACACCATGGTAAGCCCGGTGAGCAGCAGGGGAAGAAAGGTGACTGCCGGGGCGTACAGCGGGTGGGTATTTACCGCCTTTAATTCCGAAAGCGACCAGCGAATGGCCGCCACCGCCAACAAAGCCGCCGCATAGCGCACGGAAACGTAAACCGGCGAGGGCAGAAGATAACCGAAGAACGCGCCGAACACCGCCGCCCACATGCCGCTTTTCGGTACGGCGGCTGCCGCCGCCACGCCAAAGGGAGCATATTTGCCGAACACAAGCCCCCGGGAGCAGAGCAGCCCGGAAAAAAAGCTCCCCAGTACTGTAATGACTTTTCGCGCGTAGATGGAGTGTAAATACTCCTCTAAGCGGCCGAATATTTGCCGAACCCTGGATCCTTCCATCGAGAACACCGCCTCATATAAAGATTATGGGAAACCAGCTATGCCGTTGGTAACGAAATTATACCTATCCTGGAAAAAATTTCCTGTCACTAAATGGTAGGTATTTTCTGTCATCTTATGGAATAAAAATTCAAGATAGAGGGCTTTTGAGGAGCTTCGCCTTCATTGTGGCGAAAAAATTATGTAAAATGAGTTATGAAAATCAAAAGAGAAAAGAGCACGGCGGAGAAATCGTACTTTTTTGCGGCGGGAGATTTGACTTTTTTCACACAGGAGAATATAATAGCAGAAACGGCAGGAAGGTCCTGCCGCAAAATCAGGAAAAACCAAGGAACGGGAGTAGTAGCGCATCGGCCTTCCCTTCAGAGAGCCGCCGGGTGGTGGAAAGGCGGCGGAAGAGGTGCGGGAATGGGCTCGTTGGGTCCGGGCAGGAAATGGCCCGGCGCGGTTCCGGCGTTATCGGGAAAGAGTGGGTATGAGGCGGCTCATGCCAAGCTGGGTGGTACCGCAGGAAAATCTCCTGTCCCTGTGCGCAGTAGCGCGGGGACAGGTTTTTTATTTTGAACAGGTGTGAAAGGAGACGATACCGTGAAATATGAGTTTTCCGAACGGGTAAAAGGCCTGAAGCCTTCGGCGATCCGGGAAATTTTGAAAAATTCCTCCGCCCCGGGAGTGATCCCCCTGTCGGCGGGCAATCCCGCCCCGGACGCTTTCCCCTATGAGGACATTCGCCGGATCTCGGCGGAGCTTTTGGAAAGCACCCCCATAGAGGCCCTTCAGTACAGCGTGACAGAGGGCTATCTTCCCCTGCGGGAGCACCTGCTTTCCTATATGAGGGAAAAGCACGGGGCAGGCGGGGAAAACGATGAGATCCTCATCACCAGCGGCGCCCAGCAGGTGATGGATCTTTTGACCAAGACCCTCTTAAACGAGGGGGATACCGTGCTGTGTGAAGCCCCCAGCTTTATCGGCTCTCTCAATACCTTCCGCTCCTATCGGGCAAAGCTGCGGGGGATTCCCATGGAGGAGGACGGCCTTTCCCTGGAGCAGCTGGAGAATGCCCTGCGGCAGGAAAAGAAGATCAAATACCTTTACACCATTCCCAATTTCCAGAATCCTTCCGGCATCACCATGAGCCTTGCAAAGCGGAAGCGGGTGTATGAGCTTTGCCGGGATCACAATGTGCTGATTTTGGAGGATAATCCTTACGGTGACCTGCGGTTTGCCGGGGAAGAACTTCCCCCCATCAAATCCTTTGACCGGGAGGGCGTTGTGCTGTACGCGGGCTCCTTTTCCAAGGTGGTGTCCCCCGGCATGCGGGTGGGCTATGCCATCGGGCCCAGGGAGATCGTTCAGAAAATGGTGGTCTGCAAGCAAGGGGAGGACGTTCACTCCAATATTTGGGCGCAGATCGTCTGCCACCGGTTTATGACGGAATGCGACTATGAGGCCCACCTTTGCCGTCTGCGGGAGATTTACCGCCGGAAAAGCCAGGTGCTTCGAAACGCCATGGAACAGTATTTCCGCCCTCTGATCACCTGGAGCGAGTTTCAGGGCGGGTTATTCGCCTGGTGCACCCTGCCGGAACGTGTGGATATGTTGGATTTTGTGAAGCGGGCGGCGGAGGAAAAGGTCTGCGTGGTGCCGGGCACGGCGTTCCTGACCGATGAGACAGAGCCCTGCCGTTCCTTCCGGGTGAATTTTTCCACCCCCACTGACGAGCAGCTGACGGAGGGCATTAAGCTTTTGGGAAGCCTTGCCGGAAAAATGGCCGAATAAAAGAAAAAGCAACTTTCTGGGAAAAGGAGAATTTTTTATGGAAAACCAACGCAAAAAAAGGGTGCTCAGCATGTACCAGTGCACAGGAACCTTTACCTTGGGGAATTATCTGGGAGCAATACGGAACCATGTGCGGCTTCAGGACGAGTATGAGTGCGTCTATGCCTTAGCGGATTTGCACGCCATCACCGTGCGGCAGGAGCCCGCGAAGCTGCGCCGGTACACGTTGGAAGCCTATGCCTATCTGCTGGCCATGGGGATCGACCTGGAAAAAACGATCCTCTTTATCCAAAGCCAGGTGCCGGAGCATTCCCAGCTGGCGTGGATCCTGAATTGCTATACCCAGTTCGGCGAGCTTTCCCGCATGACGCAGTTTAAGGACAAATCTCAAAAGCACGCCGACAATGTAAACGCCGGGCTCTTTACCTACCCCTGTCTGATGGCGGCGGATATTTTGCTGTACCAGGCGGATCTGGTTCCGGTGGGGGCGGATCAGAAGCAGCATGTGGAGATCGCCAGAGATATCGCGGAGCGCTTTAACGGCCTTTACAGCCCTACCTTTACCGTGCCGGAGCCCCTGATTCCCCAGCGCGGCGCCCGGGTCATGTCTCTGCAGGATCCCACGAAAAAAATGTCCAAGTCCGATGAAAACATGAACGGAACTATCCTGCTTTCCGATGACCCGGATACCATTCTGCGGAAATTCAAGCGGGCCATTACGGACAGCGAGTCCTGTGTGCGCTATGGTGAGGGAAAGGCCGGCATCAACAATCTAATGGATATTTATTCCTGCGTGACAGGAAAGACCATGGAGGAGATCGAACGGGAATTTGAGGGAAAGGGCTATGGAGAGTTCAAGCCCGCTGTGGCGGAAGCGGTCATTTCCGAGCTGCGCCCTATTCAGGAGGAATTCCGGCGGCTGATGGAGGATAAGGCCTACCTGGAAAAGTGCTATTCGGAAAATGTTTCCAGAGCTCGGCGCATTGCCGGGAAAACACTGCAAAAGGTGATGAAAAAGATCGGGTATGTGCTTTAAGCGGCTGTCGCTTAAGCCGAAAAGAGGAGGAGCTTTGAAGTGCTGCAATTTGTGCTGGGCCGGGCGGGAAGCGGAAAAACGGAATATCTTCGCCAGCTGCTGGCTGGGCACAGCGGCAAGGGAAAGCTGATCATGCTGGTGCCGGAGCAGTATTCCTTTGAAACGGAAAAGGCCATGCTTCGGCTCTGCGGGACAAAGCAGGCCAACGGCATTCAGGTGTACAGCTTTACCCGTCTTGCGGAGGCCGTGTTTCGCCGGGAAGGCGGGGCGGCAGGACGCAGGCTCAGCGACGGAGGACGGCGGATCTTGATGTCCTCCGCCCTTATGGCCTGTGAGGATCAGCTGGAGGTGTATCTGAACGCCGCCAAAAGCGGCAGGGTAACGGATCTTATGCTCACGGCGGTCAACGAAATGAAAATGTGCGGTATTTCCCCGGAGCAGCTGTCGGAAACCGCCCGAAAATTGGGGAACACAGGGCTTTCCAAAAAGCTTTCGGAGATCGCACTGCTGTACGGCGCCTTTGAAGCGCTGGTGGAGGCTTCCTATCTGGATTCCCGGGACGACCTGACCCGTCTGGCGGAGGCCCTTCGCGCCAGCGAGTTTTTCCGGGGCTGCACGGTGGCGGTGGATTCTTTTGAGGGCTTTACCGCCCAGGAAATGGCGGTGCTTACGGAGATCCTGCACAAGGCGGAGCATGTGGCGGTAGCGCTTTGCACCGATGGCAGAGACCAGGGCGGCACCGGGCTGTTCGCCCTGGTGGAGCGTACCCGGCTTCGGCTGCTGCGGGCGGCGGAGGAAAACGGCGTGGCGGTGTTGCCCCCCGTAGAGCTTACCTCCGCTCCCCGGTTTCAAAACGAAAACCTGAAGCTTTTGGAAACACAGCTTTTTTCCGGGGAGGAGCTTCTGCCTTCTCCCGACCATGAGGGGATCGAGATCTTTGAGGCAAGAGATCCCTATGAGGAAGCGGAATTTGTGGCGGCCACCATTCGGCGGCTGGTTCAGGAAAAGGGCTGGCGCTATCGGGATTTTTCCATTATCTGCCGAACGCCGGAGCACTATTACGGCAGCCTGGACGTGGCTTTGAAAAAACGGAGGATCCCCTGCTTTGTATCAGAGCCCGCCAGGGTGGACGCGGAGCCTGTGATGCGTTTTTCTCTGGAAGCCTTTGAGGCGGTGCGCTCCGGCTTTTCCACCGACAGCCTTTTGGAGATGCTGAAAACGGGAGTCTCCGGCTTTACTACCGAGGAAATTTCCGATCTGGAAAACTATGCCTTTCTCTGGAAAATAAACGGCTCGGACTGGCGGGCGGAATTCGTCCGCCACCCCAGGGGCTTCGGCCAAAAGCTGACGGAAGAGGACAGCCTTGCCCTGGAAAGGCTGAACGGCCTGCGGGAAAAGCTTATCGGGCCTTTGCTGCGGTTTTCCGCGGCTACCCGGGACGCTTCCGGGGCGGAGATCTCCCAGGCGGTGTACGACCTGCTGGCGGCCTACGGCATGGAGGAAAATCTTCCCGCCTACTGCCGGACTTTGGAGGAAGCCGGGGAAGACGGCCTTGCCGCCAAGCAGCTTCGGGTATGGGAGCTGCTCATGGAGCTGCTGGATCAGCTCCACAGCATTTTAGGGGATCGAAAAACGCCCCGGGACAGGTATTTCCGTCTGCTGAAGGAGGTGGTCTCGGCGGAGGACGTTTCGGAAATTCCCCAAACTGTGGACGAGGTGATCTTCGGCACGGCGGAGCAGGTGCGGCAGTCCTCTCCCAAGGCGGCCTTTTTGATCGGCTGTTCTCAGGGAGATTTCCCACTGACCCCAAAGGCCTCCGGTGTGTTTTCCGACGCGGAGCGCCGGGCGCTGATCGCCCTGGAGCTGCCCCTGGGAGACCCGCTGGAGCAAAAAGCCATCGAAGAGCGGTATTTGGCCTATTCCGTTGCCTGCCTTCCCTCTGAGCGTTTGACTCTCTGCTGGCCCAGAACCTCCGGCGGAGAGGAAAAGGAGCCGGGGGAACTGGTTTCCGCCGTGGGGGAGATCTTTCCCACGCTGGAGCCGCTGCGCGGGCTGCCGGACAAGTATTTCGCCAATTCCGAGGAAGCGGCCTTTTCCCGCATGGCAGCCCGTTTCACGGAAAATACGGAGGAAGCGGCGGCCCTTCGGCTGCTGTTTCAGGGAAACGATGCCTATGAGGGCAGGCTTGCGGCGCTGGAACGGGCCGCGGGGCGAAAACCGGCGGAGCTTGCGGATAAAAGCCTTGCCCAAAGGGTGTTCGGAAAGGATATGTTTCTCTCTCCCACCCAAATCGAGGTTTTTCACAGCTGCCCCTTCAAATATTTCTGCCGGTACGGTATCAAGGCCAGAGAACGCAGACCCGCCGAGGTGGACGTGATGCAGTACGGCACCCTGATGCACTATCTGTTTGAGCAGGTGTTCCAACAGGGCGGAGAAACCCTGAAGCAAAGCACGGAAGAAGAGCTGCTGAGCTGGGTGCGGCGCTTGATCCTGGAATACGCCGGGGAAAACATGGGCGGACTGGAGCTGCTCAGCAGCAGGGAAAAGTACCGTCTGGACCGTATGGCAAGATCCGCCTGCAAGCTTATTCGCCATGTAGAGGAGGAGCTGGCCCAAAGCCGGTTCCAGCCCAAATATTTTGAATTGGGCCTGGGAGACGACCGGGAATATCCGCCCCTGCGGGTGGAAACAGGAGACGGCGGCGTGGTGACGGTGGGGGGCACCATCGACCGGGCGGACGCCGTGGTGCTGGAGGACGGAAAAGAATATGTGCGGGTCATCGACTACAAAACCGGGAAAAAGGTGTTTCGGCTGGCCGATGTGCTTTACGGCCTGAATATGCAAATGCTGGTATATTTGGCGGCGCTGGTGGAAAGCGGCAAAGAGCTTCCGGCGGGGATCCTGTATATGCCGGCGGCGGAGCCCTCTGTTTCCGTGGAGCGGGGGGCGGACGAGGAAAAAATCAAAAAAGAAGTGGATAAGCAGCTTCGCATGAGCGGCCTGGTGCTGGATAACAACGAGATCATTCAGGCCATGGAGGCATCGGCCCGGGGAAAGTTTATTCCGGCTTCCTTAAACAAGGACGGAACACCGGGGAGGTTCAGCTCCGTTTTGGGGGAAGAGGAACTGCGGCAGGTGCTGAACTATTCCAAGCGCCTTATCGCCTCTATGGGAAGGAAACTGACAGAGGGCTGTGTAGAGGCTTCCCCCGCCATGGTCAACCAGAATTCCTGCCGGTACTGTCCCTATGGCGCGGTGTGCGGGCAGGAGCAGGGAGAAAAGGACCTGGTGCAGGATAAGTCCTCTTCTGAAGAGGTGCTGGAAAAAATGCGGGCGGCCCTGGAAAGCCCGGTGGAGAAGGGAAGGTGAGCGCGGTGGCGGAAAACAGATGGACAGAGAGCCAGCAGGACGCCATTTCCGCCCGCCGGGGGACGGTGCTGGTAGCCGCCGCGGCGGGCTCCGGCAAAACGGCGGTGCTGGTACAGCGGGCCATTGAACGGCTGACAGATCCGGAAAATCCCACCTCCGCGGACAGGCTGCTGATCGTCACCTTCACCAAGGCCGCGGCGGCGGAAATGCGGGGCCGACTGGAAAAGCGGTTATTTGAGCTTCTGCGCAAAAACCCCGGCGATCCCTTGCTGCGCCGCCAAAGCCTGCTGCTCTCTCAAGCCCATATCGGTACAGTAGACAGCTTCTGTGCGGAAATGCTGCGGGAATTTTTCCATCTGCTGGAGCTTTCCCCGGATTTCAAGATCGTATCGGACAAGCAGGAGGAAGAGCTGATCTCCGAAGCGCTGAACGAGGCCCTTTCCGAGGCCTTTCAGCAGGGCGGGATCACCGAGCTGGCGGACGCTTTTACCGGGGAACGGGACGACAGGCGGCTGATGGAAATGGCCCTTACCCTCTACCGCTTCATGCAGTCTCACCCCTTTCCGGAAAAGTGGCTGCGGGAAAAAACCGCGCTGTATACCGGGGGAGACTCTTCCCAGTGGGAAGAAGTGATCCTGCGGTACGCAGAGGAAACAGCGGAGCACTGTGAAAGCCTGTGCGCCGCCGCTTTGGAGGAAGCCCTGGAGGGCGGCGAGGTAGGAGCCGCCTTTTCCGACGCTCTCACGGCGGACCGCTTGGAATTTTCCCGCCTGCGGGAGCTTGCCGGGAAGAAGGATTGGGACGGGGCAGCCTGTTTTCTGGAGAGCTTTTCCCCGAAACGGAGAGGCCGGCTGACCGGCTTTGAGGAGGACCCCCTCCGGCGAAGGCTGGAGGCGGTGCGCAAGGAGTGCAAGCGGGCGGTGGAGGAGCTTTCCCGCAGTCTGTTCGGCAGCAGGGAGCAGTGCGGGGCAGAGCTGCTGGCCGCCGCGCCCCTTCTGGAAAGCTTGATGGAGCTGACCCTGGATTTTTCCCGGAGATACGATGAAAAAAAGCGGGAAAAGAATTTTCTGGATTACAGCGACCTGGAGCATTTCGCCATTCGCCTGTTTCTGACCCCGGAAGGGGAAAAGACCCAGGCGGCAAAGGAAGTGAGCGCCAGGTTCGATGAGATCATGATCGATGAGTATCAGGACATCAACGAGGTGCAGGATTCCCTGTTTCGGGCAGTGTCCCGAAATTCGGACAATTTATTTATGGTGGGGGACGTAAAGCAAAGCATTTACGGCTTTCGCCGGGCCATGCCGGAGATCTTTCTCCGGTGTCGCCGCTCCTTTCAGAAATATGACCGGGAGAAGGACGGCTACCCCGCTTATTTGGTATTGGACCGAAATTTCCGTTCTCGCCGGGAAGTGACCGATACGGTGAATTTTGTGTTTTCCCGTCTGATGTCCCAGGCGGCGGGAGATATGGATTACACCGGGGAGGAGCGGCTGGTCTGCGGCGCTTCCTATGAGGAAAAGCAGGGCTGTGAAACAGAGCTTGCCCTGCTTTCCCGGCCTGCCTCCGTGCCCGCGGAAACAGCAGAGGGGGAATGGATCGGCAATCGGATCCGGGAAATGGTAGAGTCTGGTTTTACGGTCACTGAAAATGGCCGGGAACGGCCCTTGACCTACGGCGATTTCTGTATTTTGATCCGCAGCGCCAATCAGCACGCTCATGCCTATGCGGTAGAGCTGCAAAAGCTGGGGATCCCGGCAAAGGCTTCTGTGACCGGCGGCTTTTTTTCCGCCGCCGAGATCGGCGTAATGCTTTCCTTTTTGCAGGTGATCGACAACCCCAACCAGGATATTCCCCTTCTGGCGGTGCTGATGAGCCCCATTTACGGCTTTTCCCCGGACGATACGGCCCGGCTCAGAGAGAAAAGGAAAGAGGAGTCGATCTATGTTTCCCTTTTGCGGTCGGCAAAGGGAGAGGAGCGCTGCGCGAAGCTTCTGCGGGAGCTTCGCGAGTACCGAAGTCTGGCCGCCACCATGCCCTCCGACGCCTTTCTCACCTATCTCTATGAGAAAACCGGTTACCCCGATATGGTGCTGGCCATGGAGGACGGCGGGGATCGCATTCAAAACCTGCGGCTTTTGCAGGCCTATGCCCGGGAATATGAGGACTCCGGCTATCACGGAATATCCGGCTTTGTCCGGTTTCTGGATAAGCTGCGGCGGAACGATTCCGATCTGCAGGCGGCGGAGGCCCCGCCGGAGCAGCGAAACGCCGTGTCGATCATGAGCATTCACAAATCAAAGGGGCTGGAATTCCCTGTGTGCATTGTGGCGGGCTGCGGCCGGAATTTTGTTTCCGACCAGCGGGCCGATGTGCTGCTGCACCCCGAATTGGGCTTGGGGGTAAAGCTGCGGGATCCAAAGCGCTCTGCCCGGTTTACCACCACAGCCCGGGAGGCCATTTCGCTGGAAACTGCCCGTTCCGCGGCGGCAGAGGAGCTTCGGGTGCTGTATGTGGCCATGACCCGGGCTAAGGAAAAGCTGATTTTGGTGGGCTCCGGCGAAGCCATGGAAAAAAAGCTGGAACGGCTGGCCGCGGAGGTAACGCCGGAGGGGATTTCCCCCTATACGGTGCGAAAGGCCAAAAACGCGGCGGAATGGCTGCTGTTATGCGCCTTGTGCCACCCGGACGGCCAAGAGCTGAGAAGCAGAGCGGAAGCCGCCTTCGGCATTGTCTGCCGGGAGGACTACTCTCCCTGGCGGATCACCTTGGAGGAATACGAGCCCTTGCCCGGGAAGGAAGTTCCGGAGGAAGAAGCGGAACCGGCGGCGCCCGATGAAGATTTGTACCGGCAGCTGAAGAGAGAGATAGAATTTTCCTATCCCCAGGAAGCTTCCCTGGGGATCCCCGTAAAGGTGGCGGCCTCCAAACTGGCGGCAGAGCAGGGCGGCAGAAGAGAGCTGACCCTTTCCCGCCCCGCCTGGATGGGCGAAAAGGGAATGACCCCCGCCGAGCGGGGCATCGCCCTCCATGAATTTATGCAGTTTGCGGATTTTCAGGCAGTGCTGGAGGATCCCCAGGCAGAGCTGCGGCGGCTGGTGGACTGCGCGTACCTGACCCCTGAGCAGGCAGACGCCGTAGAGGTAGAACGGGCAAAAGCCTTCTTGAAAAACGACCTGGGCCGGCGGGTGCTGGCGTCTGAGGAAGTACAGCGGGAACGGCGTTTTACCGCCATGATCCCCGCCTCTCTGGCGGAGCCTGATCGAAAGGCTGGCGCGGAGGAAGAGGTAGTGCTGCAGGGCGCGGTGGACTGTACCTTCACAGAGGGCGGAAAGCTGCACATTATTGATTTCAAAACAGATCGGGTAAAAACCATGGAAGAGCTGTGGGAACGCTATGCCACCCAGCTCCACTTGTACGCCGCCGCCATGGAGCGCGTCTCCGGTATGGAGGTAGGAGAGCTGTTCCTCTATTCCACCCACCTGAACGAAGCGAGGGGGATTAGTAATTAGTAATTAGCAAGGAAGGGCAGGAACGATAAATTGGAATTTAGAGGTTACTCGCTCGCTTCCCTCTGTCATCCTGAGCGAAGCGAAGGATCTCGTCCTTTGCCCTTTTACTCAGGAAGTAAGGACGAGATTCTTCGTCGCTATGCTCCTCAGAATGACAAGAGAGAACTAGCTGCTAAACTATAATTTAGCGGTGTCCCTGCGGTCGGGTCAGAAATCATTTTCCTGCACTAAGTAGGGGCACGAGTGGCCGCGGCGCCTCGCCGCTAAACTATAATTTATTTCTTCTCGCGCTCCAGCCTGAACCCCCAAAGAAATTTTCATTGCACTCTTTCCTGCCGTATGCTATATTGAGGATAGCATACGGCAGGGAGGAGTTTTTTTATGTTTCAGTTTGACAGAGCGGAGTACGAAAAGCGTATGGCCTGGTATACGGAAGCCAGGTTCGGTATGTTTATCCACTGGGGGCTTTATGCCATTCCGGCCAGGGGGGAATGGGTGCGCAGCACAGAACGGATCCCCAAGGAAGAGTACATGAAGTACTTTGAGGAATTTGACCCGGTGGATTTTGATCCGAAAAAGTGGGCGCGTACCGCAAAGGAGGCCGGTATGAAATATGTGGTGCTTACCGCAAAGCACCATGACGGCTTCTGCTTATTTGACAGCCAATATACGGAGTTTAAGTCCACCAATACAAGGTGCGGGCGGGATCTGGTAAAGGAATACGTGGAGGCCGTGCGGGCCGAGGGGCTGAAGGTGGGGCTGTATTTTTCCCTGCTGGACTGGTACCACGAGGATTACCCCCATTACCACGATGCCCATCACCCTATGCGGGACGACCCCGCCTATGAGAACAGCGGGCGGAATTTTGACCGCTATCTGGAATACCTGCACAACCAGGTGCGGGAGATCTGCACTAATTACGGAAAAATCGATGTCCTCTGGTTTGATTTTTCTTACGGCGAGGGGCCCGACGCCCTGCGGGGCGAAGCCTGGAGGGCCTCTGAGCTTGTGGAGATGGTGCGTACCCTTCAGCCAGGTGTGATCATCGATAACCGCCTGGAGGTCAGCGGAGAAGGCTTCGGCTCCCTGTGGGAGGGAAACCCCACCCCTTATCACGGAGACTTTGTCAGCCCGGAGCAGATCATTCCGCCCAACGGCCTGCTGGATAAAAACGGAAACGACCTGGTGTGGGAGGCCTGTGTCACCATGAACAACAACTGGGGCTACTGCCAGAACGACAGGTTCTTCAAGCCCTCCTCCATGCTGATCAAAAAGCTGGTGGAATGCGTTTCCAAGGGCGGCAATCTCCTGCTGAACGTGGGGCCGGACGCCAAGGGCAATATTCCCCCGCAGTCCATGGCGATCCTTTCGGATATCGGGGATTGGATGAAGCTCAATTCCAAAAGTATTTACGGCTGCGGCAAGGCGGGAATGGAAAAGCCGGATATGGGCCGCATTACCCGGAAGGGCAATAAGCTCTATTACCATCTTTTTGAAAACACCGTGGGCTGTATGCCGCTGATAGGACTTCGCAGGGAGGAAGTAAAAGAGATCCGTTGGCTGGCAACCGGGGCGGAAGTGCCGATCGCCAAGGGCTGGATCTATGACAATTACCCCGATATCGTGTTTGCCGACCTGGGGCCGGATCCGGTACTGCCCGACCCGGTAGACACGGTGCTGGAGGTCACTCTGGCGGAATGAGGGGGGAAGCTTCCCCCGCGGCACAGCCGCTTAAATAAAAGAAAGGAAGGCCTTTTCCGGAGCTTTTGGAAAGGTCTCAGGTTTTGAGAACCATGGAAAAAATTCTGGAGGTCTGTGTAGACAGCCTGGAATCCGCTTTGGCTGCAAAGGCAGGGGGGGCTTCCCGTCTGGAGCTTTGCTCCAACCTGGTGATCGGCGGCACAACGCCTTCTCTTTCCCTGTTACGGGCCGCAAAACGGGAAACAGAGCTACCGGTTCATGTTCTGCTCCGGCCCAGATTTGGGGATTTCCTCTATACGGAGCGGGAGTTTTCTCTGCTGCTGGAGGACGCCGCCGCCCTGCTGGAAAACGGCGCGGATGCTTTGGTGTGCGGATTTTTAACGCCTGACGGAGAGTTGGACGGCCCTCGTATGGAGCGGCTGGTCTTCCTTGCCCACAGCGCGGGAAGAAAATTTACCCTGCACAGGGCCTTTGATGTATGTAGGGACCCCTTTTCCGCCTTGGAGCGCTGCAAGGAATGGGGAGTAGATACGATCCTGACTTCCGGCCAGGCCCCCTCCTGCCTGGAAGGAGGGGCACTTTTGGAGCAGCTTTTTCCCAGGGCGGGGAAAGTTGAGCTTCTCCTGGGGGCCGGAATAACTGCGGCGGCTATCCGCGAGCTGCGGCAGAGACTGCCGATGGCCCACAGCTTTCACATGAGCGGAAAACGGGTGCTGAGCAGCAAAATGTGTTACCGGAAGCAGGGGGTCAGCATGGGGCTTCCCGGTATGAGCGAATTTGAAATTTGGCAAACGGAGGAAAACGCTGTCCGGGAAGCCTGGAAGGAGCTGGATCGAGCATGAGCTTGTCTGAACGGTTGAAACGCTATACCCATCGCTTTTGGCAGGAAAGAAGAGCATTCGTGGGAGAAAAAGCGGACGGAGTTTTAGCGAGCTGCCTGCCGGAGGAACGGGAGTATTTGGAATTTGTCCTGGCAACACTTCCACTGTCCGATTTAGGGGACTATGAGCCGGAACTGTTTTTAAGCTTTGTGCGAAGCGCCATGCGGGCAAGAGAGGAATTTCCCTGGTGCGCGGCGCTTTCAGAGGAGCTTTTTCTTCTGGGCGTGCTGTATCCCCGGACCAATACGGAAGAGCTGGCGGCTTGTCGCAATCTGTTTCACGACGCCTTAATAGACCGGGTGAAGGGCCTTTCTCTGAAAGAAGCCATTTTGGAGGTGAACCGCTGGTGCGCAGAGGAGGTTACCTACCGCTCTACCGATGACCGCACGGCTTCCCCTTTGGCGGTATACCGCTGCGGCTATGGGCGGTGCGGGGAGGAATCCACCTTTGCCGTGAACGCCTTCCGCAGTGTGGGGATCTGCGCCCGGCAGGTCTATGCGCCCTTCTGGTCTCATTGCGACGACAACCACGCCTGGGTGGAGGTGTTCGATGGCAAGGCCTGGCGCTATTTGGGTGCCTGCGAGCCGGAGCCGGAGCTTGACAGGGGCTGGTTCACCAGTGCGGCTTCCCGTGCCATGTTGATCCATGCAAGAGCTTTTTTGCCCGGGGAACCGGCAGATTTTTCCTTCCTGTTTCCGGAAACGGATCCCACTGATTTGTGGGCGGAGCACGGAGTAGTGTATGAGGCCGTTACCGCCCGATATGGGGAAACAAGGCCCTTTACGGTTTTTTTGAAGGACGACCGTGGAACTCCCCTTTCGGAAGGAGTGGTGACCTTTTCCATTCTGAATATGGCACGGTTCTTTCCCATTGCAAGGAAGCAGGCCGGAGAAAACGGCGCGGCCCAACTGCCTCTGGGGCTGGGCAGCATCGCCGTTTCCGCAGTATGGGGCGAGCTTTCGGCAGAAGCGCTCGTCGATACCTCGGAAACGGAGGCTGTGGATCTGGTGCTGCAAAGGCGGGTGGTTTCCGGCGGAGAGGCGGTTTTGCAGGAAGCATCCTTTTTGGCTCCCGCCGGCGCGCAGGGCTATCCCGCGCCGCTGACGGAAGATGGGCGGAAAAAGCGCCGGGAATGGCTGGATTCCGCCGCTCTGCTTCGAGAAAAAAAGCAGCTTCGTTTGTCTCAGCGGCCTGTGGAAAGCAGAACCCAGGAGGAGCAGCGGATCCTTTCCCTGCTCACGGAAAAGGATCGCGCCGGTGGAATCCGGCGGGAGATACTTCAGGACAGCTTTTCGGCCCTTTCCTGGGAAGCCTCCTATCCCCGGGAGGTTTTTGAGCAGGGCCTGCTTTCTCTCCGGATCGGTCTGGAGCCGCTGCGCCCCTGGCGGGAGAAGCTGGCGGCGGCCTTTTCCCCGGAGGAACAGGGAGAATTCCGAAAGTTCCCCGAAAAAGTATGGGAGTGGATCGGGCGGCAGATCCGGGAAGCGATATGCTACCCGGCCCTTCCGGCCACACCCTGGGGAACCTTTCAGCTGCGGGCGGCCAATCCCACAGGAAGGGCTGTGCTGTTCTGCGCCCTGTGCAGAAGCCTTGGAATTCCCGCCCGGCTTTCCCCGGTGGACGGAACGCCGGAATATTACCGGGAGGGCTGGCGAAAAGTCAGCGGAGAAGAACTCTGCGGTACCCTGTCCCTTACCGCGCCGGAGGAGCAGGAAGCGCTGTGCGGGCAGAATTATTCCTTGAGCCGTTTAGAGCGGGGAGGGGAAGTGTTTCTTACTACGGCGGACCTTTCCCCAAAGGAAAGTGCGGAGATTTCCCTAAGGCCCGGCAGCTATCGGCTCCTTACGGTGAGCCGCATGCCGAACGGAAACCAGCTCAGCCGCCAGCTTATGTTTTCTCTGGCGGCAGGAGAAGCCCGGCGGTTTTCCCTTTCCTTCCGGGAGGGACAGATCTCCGATATGCTGGAATCCCAGGGCTTGCCGCCTTTTTCGCTGAAGAGCGGAGAAGGGCAGACGGTAAACAGCGGCGAGCTGCTTCAGGAAAGCCACGCTTCCATTTTCTTTTGGCTGGAAGCCGGGCGGGAGCCAACGGAGCACATTCTAAACGAGCTGCGGGAATCCGCCCAGGTCTTTGAGGCCGCCGATTGTGCGCTGCATTTTCTGCTGGAAAGCCCGGAGCAGGAGGGAGACCCCACCCTGCAAAAAACTCTTCCGCTGCTGCCGAAAGCCCGCCTCTGGCAAGGGGATTTTCAGGACACGGTGTCCCTTCTGGCACGCCGGATGTTTGTAGACCCGGAAAAGCTGCCTCTGGTGATTTTGGCAGATCGTAAGGGGAACGGTCTTTACGCATGCAGCGGTTACAATGTGGGCACCGGAAAGCTTCTTCTGCGGCTGCTGGCAGAGCTTGACAAGTAATTTTGCTTTACAAATAAACCAAGACCTGTCAGGGCCTGTAACGATACAGGCCCTGTAAAACAAAAAGAAGAAAGGATGCTGACCTATGGAAAACAAAATGCTGGAGCTGCTCAAAACCCGGCGCAGTGTACGGCGCTATCAGCCCGTTCCGGTGGAGCGGGAAAAGCTGAACGCCATTTTGGAGGCGGGCACCTATGCCCCCACTGGCATGGGAAAGCAGTCGCCGGTGATCGTGGCGGTGGAAAGCCCGGAAAACCGGCAGGTGGTACAGGAGCTGAACTGCCGGGCCAGAGGCAGCGCGGGAGACCCCTATTACGGCGCGCCGGTAATTTTGCTGGTGCTGGCAGATCCGGAAATCCACACCTGTGTGGAGGACGGCTCCTGCGTGCTTGTTACCATGATGCAGGCGGCCCATGCCCTGGGCCTTTCCTCCTGCTGGATCCACGGTGAGCGGGAAATGTTCGAGCTGCCGGAAGGCAGGGCGTTTCTGAGAAAGCTGGGCCTGGCGGAAACTCTGCGGGGCGTAGGCTCCCTGGCCCTGGGCTACGGTGACGGCCCCGCGCCTCAGCCGAAGGAACGGAAAAAGGATTATATTGTAAGGGCGTAAAAAGTACGTTTGCGCTGCTGGGCTCCGGTCTTGTATTTTCAACCCTGTCCGGTTATAATAAACAGGAAAGTAGCTTGGCTCTAAAAAGAAAGGAATTTGCTATGAAGTGGAAAAAGGCGGCGCTTTTGCTTTTGGCAGCGCTGATCTGTATGAATGCCTTTGCGGGGTGCGGCAAAACGGAGGAGGAAGCGCCTTCGGAGACTCCGGTCAGCCTGAAAAACGACGGCAGAAAGGTCACGCTGGTGCTGGGAGAGCTTTTGGGCGAAAGCCGGCGGATCGCGGTACTGGAAGAGATCGCGGAGAAATACCAGGCGGATTTTCCCAATACCAGGATCGAGGTGCGCTCCTTTTCAGACGCGCAAAGCCTGAAGGCCGCCATGGAGGCCGGGGAAGTGGATATCGGTGAGGTGCCGGGTGAAGAGCAGGCCTCTTTTGTGCGGGACGGCGTTTTACTGGACTTTTACCCCTACCTGCTGGCCTGGAAGGAAAGCGCCACCCTGACCCAGGCGGCAAGAACAGTGGCGGGCTCCATGGGAGCAAGCCGGGCCTATCTGCTTCCCAGTGAATTTCTACAGGATATTCTCTACTACCGGGCCGATTGGTTCGAGACTTATAATGAGGGCTTGGAGCCGGATCAGAAGGTATACTGCCGCACCTGGGAGGAAATTGCCGGGGGTCCCAACGCCAACGGTACCATCATCACCGGGGCGGTGGAGCAGCTGGGAGAGCGGGGCAGGCTCGCCTTTGCCGGAAAAAACAATCTGCTGCGGTATTTTGACGCTATGGTGTGGAGCTCTCTGCACCAAAACCGGCTGGCCGACCCCGGCGCAGGCTATTTTTCCGTTGCCGATGAGGGGAAGTCCATTTTTTCCACAGAAAAGGCGTCCGCCGCCGCAGAGGAATTCACCAGAGTTGTAAACGCCGCTGTACAGGGGGCGCTGGACTGGACGGAGGAAGAGGCCGTCAAGGCCTTTCAGGAGGGAAAGGCCGGGCTGCTGCTGGCGGACCGTTCCGCGGCGGAAAGCTTGCGGGCCTCCATGCCGGAGGGCTCCTGGGCGGTAGAGCCCTTCCCCAGGGGTTTGAGCGGAACGGCGGCACTTTCTCCCAATTCCTTTATGGGCTGGGGGATCTCAGCCTCGGCGAAGGAGCAGGAGATCGCCGCGCATTTTCTCACCTTCCTGTCAAACGCGGATAACAATACCCACCTCTCCAGGGAGTGCGGCTCCCTGCCCATTCATTTGGGCGCGGCGGCCATGGAGGATTCCCTGACCGAGGGGGACCTGGCGGCGGAGCTTACCATGGCCGCCAGCGGAGACCGCTACCGCTATGCCTTTGAGCCCACAATGTACAAAGCCTATACGGGCTACCGGGAAGAAGCGGAGGAAAAGGTTTCTCAGTTTGCCCGGGGCGAGCTTTCCAAAGCCGACCTGCTGAGCTATCTGGACGATTATTGGAACACCGCCTGCGCGGAGGAAGGAAAGCTGTGGAAATAGTTTTATAAATTGGAATTTGGCGGCGAGCTGCCGCTGGCACTCGTGAAGCTACTTAGTGCAGGAGGACAGCTTCTGACCCGACCGACGGCGATTTGCTTATTCTCCTCCTGTCATTCTGAGCAAAAGCAAAGCAAGCTTTGCTGCCGCGAAGAATCTCGCCCTTCGGGTCTTTTAAAGGGCTTTAAGGACGAGATTTTTCGTCACTTCGTTCCTCAGAATGACAAAGAGGAAAGTGATCGGCGTACCAATAAATTCTGGGGCGTTGCAAGTAACACAAAGCGTTGCTTGCAACGCCACTTTTTGGTAATCGAATAAGAAAGCAACACCGCACAATACAACGTCTAATGCTTTAGTCGTGATTGTACGGTGTTGCTTTTAAAAATCTTGAAATAATATAATAATATTGGTAGATTTTCGTGAAAAAGCCTATTTTTAAGGGCTTTTACAAATTTTAAATTAAACGTTTAACCAAAACCGAGTATACGAGCCGTGTGCTTTTCTGTCAATACTTTTTTTGCAATTCCACAAAAGATTTTTTCTTCCTTGGAGTTTTCTGCGCACTATTGTATAATAAAAAACAAAACTTAAGAGGCGTTCTCGAAGCCTTGGCCGGGGAGGCAGTTTTATTATGGGCTGTACAATAAAGGATGTGGCAAAGGCGGCCAATGTTTCGGTGGCAACGGTATCGTATGTTATCAACAAAACAAAACCCGTCAGTAAGGAGACGCGAGAACGAGTGCTGAAGGCTGTGGCGGAGCTGGGATACATGCCAAGCTCCGTAGCCAGAAGCATGAAGGGGAAGAAAAGCCGCACGATTGGCTATATATCGCCTACCTATTCCACAAAATTTTATTCCAACGTTTTTTCGGTGTGTGGGGCGGAGCTTGCGAAAAGCGGCTACAGAATTTTGGGAGCAAGCAGTAATTTTGACCTTGAAACGGAGCGGCTTCTTATCAACAGCACCTTAAGCCGCGGAGTGGTGGACGGGCTCATTGTATTTACTTCGGCGCAAAACACCGAAGAGCTGGAAAAGGAACTACCGAAGGATTTCCCCAGTGTAATATTGGACGCGCACTTTCCCTTTTCTGCCGATGGGATCACCCATACCTTTGCGGACGCACTTTCGGAAACGGTTTCTTATTACCAGAGAAACGGTCACAAAAAGGCGGCTCTTTTTTCAGGAGTGCCGGGATTAAGCTCTGTACAGGAGCAGCGCAAAGCTTTTCAGCGGGCGCTGAAACATTATGATATGCCCTGTGACACTGAGCTTTATGATGGTGAAATGCCCAGAACGAAAGAGGCGGTTTTGCAGTTTGCCGAGCGCAATCACTGCACTGCTTTGTGCTTTATCGATTTTGACCGTATGTTCAATATGTTTTACGACGCGAATACGCAGGGGATCCTGATACCACCGGAATTTGACGTGGTGTGCGGCAGTGAGGACGAGACCGACTATATGCTTCAAACATCAATTCCGCGAATCATCGTACCGACTAAGGACATTGGCGTGCTGGCGGCAAAGCAGATCCTTTACCGCATCAAGGAAGAGGAAAGTGGTATGAACCGCGTTCAGGCACAGCGCATTATTCTGCCCTGCGGACTGAGATACCCACAGTAAACGGATCGGAAGCATATCTGTTTTCCTGTGCTGCCGCAATAAAAAAGCCACCGGCACATACAGGCATTACGCCGATATGTGATTCCGGTGGCTTTTTGTTGTTTATAGATTTTCCCCTACAAGGAGGCACTGCTTTCAATCAGATCACAAGATTTTTGTGGAGAACGAAAACTCCGCGGTTCCGCCCGCGGGAAGGAAGGTCATGCCCCTTTTCTGCTCGAAGGTGTCGTCCTCGTCTGTGCGGGTGGCGCAGCCCGTCCAGGGCTCCAGGCACACATAGGGGCCGTCGTTTTGAGCCGACCAGATCCCCAGCATGGGGAAGCCGGAAAAATCCATTTCCACGCCCCTGCCCGTTTTCGGGTTTACCAGCTGTACCTTGGAGGAGCGCAGGTTTTCAAAAATCAGCGCGTCCTCATAGAAAAGCGAATGCCGCAAGGGGATCTCCCGCTGGTTTTCCAGGGTAAAGGCGGTTTTTCCGGGATCGATGAGCCCCTTTCCCATCACGATGGCTGGACAACGCTGGGTTTCCGGCTCTTCAAAGAGGATCACATAGTCCTCAAAGGCGGCGGTTTCGTTTACGGGAAGGTTGAAGCCGGGGTGGCCGCCAATGGCGAAGGGCATCACCTTGTCCCCGGTGTTTTTCACGGAAAAGCCGGTTTCTATGCCGTTTTCCAGCAGGGTATAGGTCACGGTAAGGGAAAACGCGAAGGGGTATTGCTTTTTTGTTTCAAAATCGGAGGAAAGGCACAGAGAAATTCGCCCATCTTCCTGGTTGACCGGGGAAAATTCCCGGTGGCGGGCAAGACCGTGCTGGCCCATCTGGAACCACTCGCCGCCGATTTTTGCCTTGCCTTCCCGCAGCGCGCCCACCATGGGAAACAGCACCGGGGCGTGGCCCTTCCAGTAGCTGGGGTCGCCTGTCCAGATGTACTCAAAATTCTCCGCGTTCTTCAGGGAGATCAGCTGCGCGCCCAGAGAATCCACCTGGGCGGTGAAGGTATCGTTTCTGATTTCATAGATCATAATTTTGCCTCGCTTTTCACAAGGAATAGGTGTTACCTTCATTATAGCAAATTTTTTGGGAAGATACAATCGAATCCGGTTTGCTTTTTAGTTTGCGGTATGTTAGGATACCCTTAAGGACAATTTAGGGGGGATTTCATGCGGGCAGTGATCCAGCGGGTACAGAGTGCTCAGATCACCATAGACCATGGAGAGACCCGGGAGATCGGGCAGGGACTTACCGTGTTTTTGGGGGTACTGGAGGGAGATACGGAGAAGCAGGCGGATTTTCTGGCAGAAAAGATCCGGGAGCTGCGGATCTTTTCCGATGAAGCCGGCAAGATGAACCTGTCCCTGCTGGACATCGGCGGGGAAATGCTGGTGGTCTCCAATTTCACCCTGAGCACCGATTGCAAAAAGGGCCGCCGCCCTTCCTTTGACCGGGCCGCGCCTCCCGTGGAAGCAAAGGCCCTGTATGAGCGGTTTGTAGAGCAGGCAAGGACAGGCGGTGTAAAAAAGGTGGAAACCGGCGAATTCGGCGCTCATATGGACGTGCTGGTGCAAAACGACGGCCCTGTTACTATCATCATCGATACGGAAAAAATCGGAAAATAGGAGGGGCAGCATGAAGCTCGGAGAGGTGTGCCTGCTGACGGAGGACGTGAGAAGGCTGGCGGATTTTTACAAAAAGCTTTTGCAGGTGGAAAACGGCAGCGAGGACGAGACCCATCAGTGTATCCTTGCGGAGGAAACGATGCTGACGGTTTACCACGACGGCGCCAAGCGGGAGAAAAATTTCCAAAATATCCAGCTTGCCTTTACGGTGGAGGATCTGGACGCCGCCTATGAGCGGGTCAGGGCACTGGGAGCGAAGGTGGTGAAGCCGCCCGCGAAAAGGCCTTGGGGCGCGGTGAACATGAGCTTTTTAGACCCGGACGGGAATTTGCTGTTTTTCAGAAGCTTTCCGGAGAAACAGCCCTAAGGCAACGCCGCGCAAAGATTGTGCGCAAGTTGTACAGTCAGATTTTTCGTCAGAGTGCACAGATTGAGTGCAGCCAATCTTGCGATTGGCAACGAAAGCTGTGTGCTATGACGGAAAATATGCAAGCAAATTGTGTACAAAGGCCTCTGGCCGGCCTTTGTGCGGTGTTGCCTTAAGCTTATTTGCTTTTTCAGAAAGGAGAAACACGTTATGAACAAGGATTTTTTACGGCTGCTGATGGAGAAAACCGCTTTTCCGGAGGAGGCCCGGACAGAGCTCTTGAAAAACGCCGATACCCTTACCGCCGCCGGGCAGGAGGAGGCGCTGGACGGCGCGGTGGAGTTTTTTTACGACAATGATTTCAGCATTTCCCTGTCGAAGCTGCTGATCGAAGAGATCGCGGCAAAGGCGGGGCTTTCCCCCTACACGGTATGGCTGTTGTTCCTGGTAGAGGCGGCAATTCCGGTGCGGGAGGCCTTCGCCGCCGAGGGGCTCCCGGAGCAGATCTTCTGGGACACCTTCTCCGACCTGCGTTATAAGGTGCTGGAATGCAAGGAGGTACAGGGCGTATGGGGCAATTTTGTGGCCTTCTGGTACCCCATTTTCTATTCCCGGGATATTGTAAAGCTGGGCAGGCTGGAATATGAAAACGTCACCTATTCCGAGGATATCCCCTATGAAAAGAACGGGTATACCGTAAAGAAGGGGGATAAGGTAAAAAGCATTCATATCCCCGCCAGCGGCGAGCCCTTTGATGAGGCGGCCCGGCTTGCTTCCTACAAAAAGGCCTATGCGTTTTTTCAGGACGAATTAAACGGTGGCCCCCTGGTGTGTGTTTGCCATTCCTGGCTTTTGTACCCGCCCTATGGGGAAATTTTATCCCCCACCTCCAATATTGTGAGCTTCCAGCGGGATTTTGATATTACAGGCCAGGAAGCAAGTGAAGAGTTCGATGATTCCTGGCGGCTGTTCGGCGGGGACTATAAAAAGCCCCTGGAAGACCTGCCGGAGCGTACCTCCATGCAGCGGGCCTTTAAGAATTACCTGCTGGCGGGCGGCAAGGCCGGAGAGGGAAGAGGCGTCCTGATTTTTGACGGGGAGAAAATTGTCAATCGCTGATTTGTTTTCGGTCGTTTTCCATGGAGCGCAACGGAAAATTGCGGAAACGCACGGTTGCCGCGGTGGATTTCCCACCCTCTCCATGCTAAAATAGCTGGGAAAGGAGCGATGAAGCGTGAAGCTTGGAGAAAAAATTGCCCTCTGCCGGAAAAAGGCGGGGCTTTCTCAGGAGGAGCTGGCGGCCCGGTTGAACCTTTCCCGGCAGGCGGTTTCCCGGTGGGAAACCGGAGCGGCGGCGCCGGATCTGGAAAAAGTGGCGGAGCTGAGCAAACTCTTTGGGGTAACTACCGATTACCTGCTTTTAGAGGATAGAGAAGAGCCGGAACCCTCTTCCCTTCCGGGGGAGGAAAGGCGGAGCGAACCGGCTTTTGATCCGGTAGCGGAGCGCCGCCGGAAATTCCGGATCGGCTTCGGCGTTGCCGCCGTGATTTTGGGCCTGCTGACAGCGGTAGCCGCCCTGGCCCTGACGCAGCAGTACGCGGAGACCCTGACGGAATGGTGGACGGACCTCGGAAGGTTCGGCACCGCCCTTCAAAGCTGGCGAGGCGGCCTTTTGGCCTTCGGGATCGTGCTGTTTCTAACAGGCGGCACAGTGCTGCTACGGGAATATTTCCGAAAGGACTAAGGTAATAACCCGCAATTCACGGCTACTGTCTTAAGAAGAGAACAACACCCCGAAGATGGCTCTAAAACCATCTTCGGGGTGTTTTGTGTGAGTATTCAGAAAGTGTTTCCCGATGTGCTTTTTCAGCTTGCGGCGGCATGGCCGCCATTGCCGGAGGCGGTGGGGTCGCCGCAGGCGCCCAGGAACAGCAGGGAGCTGTTCCTGGTTTCCTGCCGGTTTTCCCAGGTCATGCCCTCGGAGGCATCGCTGCTGAGAATGGCAAAGAGGAAAGGGCGGTCGAGCTTCATCTCAATGATCTTGTCGGGCGGCGCGGCGGCTCCTGCTTCGAAGCCCAGTTCCGTATAGGCGGCGGCCTCCACACCGTCCTCGTTAACGCCGATGTGGGCACCCTGTCTGGCCTCGGAAAGATACAGCTCTACCTTGCCCATGTTGGAGAAATCGGCGATCACGGGATCAAAGGCTTTTTCCAGGCCCAGATCGATCAGCATGTTTTTCAGATCGTACTCGCAGTCAAAGCTGAATTTCGGAACGCTCCAGCGCAGTTGGCAGCTGGTGAATTCTTCAGAAGCCTTCGGATAAAACATATTTTCAAAGGCGGCGGGGTCTGAAAGCAGCTCTTCGGTGGAAACGCCTTCATCGGGCAGAATGAAAATCATTTCATCGCCGTTTCTCAGGGAAAGGGAGGCTCTTGTAAAGCCGGTTCCCTCGTAAGCTCTTCCAAAGCCTTTCCCCATGTGCATAAATTCCGCGGTAACGGTAGAGCCGTCCGCCTTGTGGAACTCCTCGTTTGTATTGTATTCCTGGGAAAATTGATCTGACCACTGGGCATTGTAGTAAACGGTGTTGATGATGGAAAGCATTTGCTCCTCACTGAAGGTGAATTTCGGATTTAAGAGGCCGCCTGTGTTTTCCGAGACCCATTTGGTCATTTCCTCGCCCAGGGAGGGATCGGTGAAATCCACCTGGAACAGGGCGGAATAGAAATTTTTCTCCGCGCCGGAAATGAAGTCCTCTCCAAAGGAGTAGCGGCCGTCCATCCAAAGGGAATTTGCCAGCCAGAACTTGCTTTCCTCGTTATCGTGATAGTGCTGGCGGTAGTATTTCCCGCACTGGTCTTCCACCCAGCCAACCTGTGCCCCCAGCACGCTTTCAAATTCCCGCTTTGTGGTGCCGCCCGCGCCGGAGCCGGTCAGGGCCAGGGCATAATAGAGGCTCAAAGGGGAGTAGCAGCTGTTTTCCATAAATTCCTTACTCAGCAGAACTGTGGAGCTTCGGGCAAAATCGTTCAGAACTGTGGAAAACGCCGGGTCGATCAGCGCCGTTTCGGAAAGCTCCTTCAGCTCGCTTTCCTCCAGCCCCCAATACCGGTCCCCGTCAGAGGCGGTCATCGCTTTGGAATCCCCCTCCTTGGAATCCCCCGCCTTTTGCAGCTGGGCGTATTCCGCGGATTCCATCAGGTTGTAAAACGACAGGTCCTTCGGGGCGGCGGGCGTTCCCACCTGCAAGAGCCGGGGGATATTCCCTGTTCTGGGCTGAATGTGCTTTCCGTGGAACAGCCTGGGGGCAAAAACGCTGCCCAGCACTACCAGAAAAGCCAGGGGCACGCAGAGCAGCGCTTGCTTTTTCACGCGCCTTCTGGCGGCTAATTTCCGATCGCGCTTTTCATACACCTCGGCCTTGAATTCTTCAGAGGTCTTCATAAGAAAGCTCCTTTCCCAATTTCTCCCGCAGGGCCCTTTTGCCCCGATAGGAGAGGTTTTCTATTTGTTTTTTGCTTTTTTTCATCACACAGGCGGTTTCCTCCAGAGAAAGCTCCTCAAAATATTGAAGATACAGCGCTTCCCGGTATTCGGAGGCAAGAGAATCCAGGGCCCGAAGCAGGCTTCGGTGCTTTTCGTCCCGGCACAGCCTGTCCTCCAGGGCCAGATCCTCTTCCAAGGGCAGAAGGGAAGCTTCCCGAAAGGCGTCCTGCCGTTTCTGCTTTTTCAGAAGATTCAGGGCCCGGTTCCTGCCCAGGGCAAACAGATAGGTTTTCAGGGAGCTGCCCCTTCCTTCCCGGTAGGGGTGGAGCAGCAGATCCACAAAGGCGTCCTCCGCCGCGTCTTCCGCGTCCTCTATGCTGGGCAGATACCGCAGCAAAAAGAAGATCAGGTTTTCCCGGTACAGCTCAATGAGCCCGTCAAAGCCGCTTTCCTCCCCGCTTCGATACCGGCGGTAAAGCTCCTCGCCCTTTCCCATGGCTCTTCCCCCTTTTTCATTCCTTCACTCATTATACAACGCCGCCGGGAAAAACACTCACCTGTTTTGAAAAAAATTTGCAGGCCCGCCGGGCTTTCGCTTTCTGGGAAGGAATGAAGGAAATGCTTCAGGAGGTGCTTTCCCCGGCGGGCCTTTTCGCAGCTGCACCTATTATACAAGCGGGAGGGGAAAAACACTCACGGGAATTACGAAGGAATGAGCAGTTAGCAATGAGCAATGAAGGACAAAGCTTGATAAATGATAGAATAGCATTTACTCTTGGCTCCCCTGAAAGGGGAGCTGTCACAGCTGCGCCGTGACTGAGGGGTTCTGGCTAGGAAGCTGAAAAGTTTAGTATTTATGCGAATTTCCAGCGAGCTGGAACCTCTCCACCACCTAACGGTGGTCCCCCTCCCCTTTTTTCAGGGGAGGCAAGGGTTGCTGCTATTCGTAAGCCCTGCAAGTTCCAATTTAGCAAATAGTCCCCTCCTGTCATTCTTCGTCAAGAAAGCTATAGCTTTCTTGACGAAGAATCTCGCCCTTCATTCCTAAAAAAAGTAAATCTTCGCCTGCGGCTCAGAATGACAGAAGGAGGACTGCCCTTCACTGCTCATTGCTCATTTCTAATTCCTCATTTTTTGAAAAAAACAAAGGGTTGCCCCTGGGGGGCGATTTTGATATAATAGGAAAAGAATTTTGAAAAGTTCGCCTCTAGCTGTTTGGAAGGAGAAAAGAAAATGCTGGTAAAGCTGCTTGCTTATACGCCGGAGCCGGAAAAGGCTGTGGCCTGCGCCGCGAAGCTGTGCTATTCCGCGGCGGATATCGATACTCTGTACGAAGGGCTGACGGAGGAAAAGGTTTCTTCCTTTTTGGATCACCTTTCCGCCATCGGCCATGAAAGCCCCATCGAGCACGCCAGCTTCACCTTTGGCATCGAAGGGGTGTCCCGGTCGCTTTTGGCGCAGATCACCCGGCACAGGCTTGCCTCCTTCAGCGTCCAGAGCCAGCGGTATGTTCGGGAGAATGCCTTTTCCTTTGTCCTGCCGCCGGAGATCGAGGCGGTTCCCGAAGCAAAGGAAGAGTTTTTGAAGGCCATGGAGGAAGATCAGAGGCATTATGAAAGCCTGACCTCTATTCTGGCGGCAAAGCATAAGAGGGAGCTGCTGGCACAGGGCGAAGAGGAAAAGGCAGCCGTCCGTAAGGCGGAGAAGAAGGCCATCGAAGACGCCCGCTTCGTTCTGCCCAACGCCTGCTGTACCAAAATGGTCTGCACCATGAACGCCCGCTCCCTGATGAATTTCTTTGCCCTGCGGTGCTGTAACCGGGCCCAGTGGGAAATTCGGGAGCTGGCAACGCAGATGCTGCGGGAGGTCAAGGCCGTAGCGCCCCACCTGTTTCAAAACGCCGGGCCCGGCTGTGTGCGCGGCGCCTGCCCCGAGGGCAGCATGTCCTGCGGAAAAGCGGCGGAAATGCGGGAGAAATTTAAGGCGCTGTAAGGAAAATTCACCCCGAAACGGGAAAACTATAAGGAAAGGGAAGAATATCGCTTTTTTGAAAAGGCGGTATCCTGTGGCGGCAGTATGAGCTTGATCGTATTGGAGGGGCTGGACGGCAGCGGAAAGGGAACCCAGACACAGCTGCTCCTGGAGGCGCTGACCACCCGGTTTGAAAAAGCGGGCGGCTTGGGAGCGAGAAAAATCACCTTTCCGGATTACAACTCTCCTTCCTCCGCCTTGGTGAAAATGTATCTGAACGGGGAGTTCGGCAGCGACCCCCAGGACGTAAACGCCTATACCGCCAGCACCTTTTACGCGGTAGACCGGTTCGCAAGCTTTCAAAAGGACTGGAAGGCGGATTACCAGCGGGGGAAAACCATTCTGGCAGATCGCTATGTCACCTCTAACTATATCTATCAAATGGGAAAGCTGCCGGAAGGCCGGTGGGAGAACTACCTTTCCTGGGTAGAGGATCTGGAATATGAAAAGCTGGGGCTGCCGAAGCCCGATCAGGTGATCTTTCTCAATATGCCCATTGAGATCTCCCAAAGGCTTTTGTCCCAGCGGTATCACGGGGACGAGAAAAAAAAGGATATTCACGAAACCCACTTGGAATTCCTTCGCAGGTGCGCGCAGTGCGCCAGGTTTGCGGGGGAAAGGCTGGGGTGGTCGGTGATCTCCTGCGCGGAGGGAGACGAGCCCCTGCCGGTAACGGAGATCCATCAAAGAGTGCTGAGCTGTCTGAAAGGAGAAAAGCTTTTATGATCGCTATCTTGTTTGCGGAAGGCTTTGAGGAAGTGGAGGCGCTGGCCCCTGTGGATATCCTGCGCCGGGCCGGACTTTCGGTGGTAATGGCCGGCGTGGGAGGAAAAGAGATCACGGGCTCTCACGGGGTCACAGTGAAAATGGACCGCGAGGTTCAGGAGCTTGACCCGGAAGAGCTGGAAGCGTTGGTATTGCCGGGCGGTTTGCCGGGCACCCTGAATTTAGAGGGTTCCCAGGCGGTGCAGGCGCTTTTGGAGCGCTGTGCGGCCCAGGAGAAAACCATTGGCGCCATCTGCGCTGCGCCCTCTGTTTTAGCCCACAAGGGTCTGCTGAAAAACCGGGAGGCCACCGCGTTTCCCAATTTCCAGAAAGACCTGGAAGACGGCGGGGCGAGCCTTGGTGAGCGCTATGTCTGTGAGGACGGCAATTTCATCACTGCCCGGGGCATGGGAGTGGCCACCGAGTTCGGCCTGAAGCTGGCGGAAAGGCTTGCTTCTCCGGAGAAGGCGGCGGAGATCCGGGCTTCGATCCAAATGGAGAGAAACTGAAAACGCTTTTGCACCGCAAAGGGGGAGGGCCTTCTGCAAAATCGGGAATTTTGTGAGCCGATGCGGGAAAAGGAACGGCTGCGCCGGGAGCTTCTTGCAAGGCGGGCCGCTCTGCCGGAGCGGGAAGCAAAAAACCGCGCCATTTTTGAGGCGGTTTCCGCACTGCCCAGTTACCGCCGTGCGGGCCGGATCCTGTTTTATATCAGCTCTTCGCAGGAAGCGGATACCCGCAGGCTTCTGAAGGCGGCATTGCGGGAGGGAAAAGAAGTATTTGCCCCGGTCTCCCTGCCGGGAGGGGAAATGGTGTTTTACCGCCTACTGCGGGAAGAGGGCCTGCGCCCCGGGCGCTTCGGCATTTTAGAACCTCCGGCTCTGCCGGAACGGGCGCTTCGGCTTCGGGAAGGGGCAAGCTGTTCCGATACGCTGTGCCTGGTGCCCGGCCTGGCCTTTGACAGGCTTGGATATCGCCTGGGATATGGGAAAGGCTATTATGACCGCTTTTTGGCGAAAGCTCCCGTACTTTCATTGGGCCTATGCTATCAGGAGCTGGTACTGCCCGCTTTACCTGTTGGAGGCTATGACAGGAGGGTAACGTATTTGGCGACAGAGCGGGGAGAGCTTTTGGAGGGATAAAAAACCACCCTTGTTTTGAGAAAGGAAGATGGTGATCGCAGTGAACGAAAATCCTAATCTGAACCGGAGAGATCCGGGAAAGCCCGGCGCTGCCGGAGGCTTCAAGGTAAATATCGATGAAAGAGATCTGGCAACGGGAACCTTTGACCCCGCCCAGTATCCGGAGAGCCGCCCTTCCTACGGAGAGCCCGCCCCCAGCAAAACTGCCTATTACGCTTCCGAAAAAGAGCGCAAGGCGGAGCAGAAGGCCCACAAGAAGCGGGATAAGCTGAAGGCGCGGAAAAATAAGCGGGTCTTTTCTCTGGTGTGGCTGTGCATGGTGCTGCTGCTTTCCTTTACGCTGGCCTCCTACCTGATCGGCGGCTCCAACGATTTTTTCGCGGTGGGGCGTAGCGAGGGCTCCACAGAAATAGAGCTTCCCGCCAAGCTGGACGCCGATTCCCTGGCGCAGCTCCTGTACCAGCGGGGCGCTATCAGCAAGCCGGAGTTCTTTTCTCTGTACTGCAAGGTCACCGTGGACGATGATGAGTGGGAATGGTTTCAGCCCGGTGTGTATCGGATCGGCACAAACCTGGATTATGAGGACCTCATCAATACCTTGCAGGGCGGTAACGAAACAAAGGAAGAGGTGCGCGTCACCTTCCCCGAGGGCGTGAATATGCTGGAGATCGCGCAAATTTTGGCGGAGAACGATGTTTGCACCCAGGAGGATTTTCTCGCGGCCGTAAATTCTGTGGATTTCAGCAGGTATGACATGATCGGAAGCCTAGGAGATACCTCTGGAAAATATTACAAGCTGGAGGGCTATCTTTTTCCCGACACGTATGATTTCTATAAGGGCGAGGAGCTGGAATCCGTCATTGGAAAAATGCTCAATAACTTCCAGTCTAAGCTGTCCGATACCACCATGAGCCTGGTAGAGCAGTCCGGCATGACGCTGGATCAGATCATTACCCTGGCTTCCATTATTCAGGGCGAGGCCGCCAACGCCAGCGATATGTACAATGTTTCCGCCGTGCTCCACAACCGTTTGAACTTCGGCGCGGATTATGGCATTTACCGGCTGCAGTGCGATTCCACCAGCACCTACCCCTATAAAAACCCCCAGGCAGTGCCGGAAACAGGGGCGCTGTCCTATGGAAATTACGACACCTACCAAATCGACGGCCTGCCTGCCGGAGCCATCTGTAACCCCGGTATGGAAGCCATCATGGCGGCGCTGAAGCCCAGTAAGGAAGGGGACGCCCCGGATTATCTGTATTTCTGCCACGCGGACGATGGCACGGCGTACTATGCCACCAATGAGGAAGATCACTGGTATAACCGGGAGCTGGCCGGTTTGAACTGAGAACCTGATAAAGAGGGTACATGGAAATGAGCCATACAAAATTGGAGCTGCTGGCCCCGGCGGGGGACATGGAACGGTTGGTTTCCGCCGTGCGGTACGGGGCAAACGCGGTCTATCTGGCGGGAAAAAGCTTCGGCATGCGGGCCGCTCCTCAGAATTTTGGGGAGCGGGAGCTGGAGCAGGCGATAGCATTCTGCCACGAAAACGGTGTGAAGGTCTATGTGACCTGTAATACTTTGCCCCGAAATGGGGAGCTTTCGGAGCTGCCGAAATTTCTCAGCCTTTGCGGAGAACTGGGGGTAGACGCCTTTATCATTTCCGATTTGGGCGTGCTCAGTATGGCCAAGCAATATGCACCCCGGGTAGACCGGCACATTTCCACTCAAACGGGAATCGTCAATTACGAAGCCGCCAGAACCTGCTTTGAGCTGGGCGCCAGCCGGGTAGTACTGGCAAGGGAGGTCACTTTACAGGAAATTGCGGAAATTCGGACAAAAACCCCGCCTGAATTGGAGCTGGAAGCCTTTGTGCACGGGGCTATGTGCGTCTCCTTTTCCGGCAGATGCCTGCTTTCCAATTACATGACAGGCCGCGACGCCAACCGGGGCCAGTGCGCCCAGCCCTGCCGCTGGGAATATTTCCTTACGGAAAAGGAACGGCCCGACCGGCACTTCACCATTGTACAGGAGGAAAAGGGCGCTTACATTTTCAACTCCAACGATCTGCGCATGATCGAGCATATCCCGGAGCTTGCGGCGGCAGGGGTTACCAGCCTGAAAATAGAGGGCCGGGCAAAATCTGCCTATTATGTGGCGAGCGTGACCTCCGCCTACCGGCAGGCGATAGACTTTTTTGAAGAGCGCCCCGGTCAGCCTCTGCCTCCTGAAATTTTGGAGGAAACGGAAAAAATCAGTCACCGGGAGTATTCCCATGGCTTCTATTTCGGCGGAGAGCCGGGGCAAACGCCGGATCGCAGCCAATATACCAGAAAGTATGAGCTGGCGGCGGTCTGTGAGGGCCGCCGGGGAGAATACATAAAGCTTCGGGAGCGGAACCGCTTTTTCCGGGGGGAGATCGTGGACATTTTGCAGCCCGGGAAGCCTTCCTTTACAGCGGAACTCACCGAGCTTTTCAATGAGGATTGGGATCCTATCGAAGCCGCGCCCCACGCGGAAATGACCGTTTACTGGAAAACCGGTGCGGAAATCGCGGAGGGCGCTTTCCTGCGGATCAGAAGGGAGCAGCCATGCTGAAAACAGAGCGTTTGACCATCAAGCCCTTTGCGCCGGAGGATCAGGCGGACGCCATCGAGCTTTTGACCAATGCGGAGATCGGCAAAACCTACATGCTCCCGGAATTCCGGGAAAAGGAAGAGGCAATTCCGCTGTTTCAACGGCTGTGTGAGCTTTCCCGTTCGGAGGAGCACTATCAGAGGGGGATCTATCTGGAAGGAAAGCTCATCGGTTTTCTGAACGATGTGGAAATTTCAGCCGAAACCATTGAAATGGGCTATATGCTCCACCCGGACTACTGGGGCCGGGGATATGCAACAGAGGCCTTTTCCGCCGTGATTCGGGAGCTGTTTCGCCGGGGCTTTTCTCAGGTGACGGCAGGAGCCTTTGCGGAAAATGCCGCCAGCCGCAGAGTCATGGAAAAATGCGGCATGCGCCGGCTGGAAAAGGAAGAAGACCTGGAATACCGCGGAAAAACCTTCCACTGTGTCTATTACGGGATCCAAAAGGAATAGAGAAACAAAAAGCGCTGTGAAGACAATCTTCACAGCGCTTTTGCGGGTTTATAGATGATGGATGGGAGGTACAATGGCAAGAAAGAGTAAAACAATAAAAGGTGAGGCGGTAAATGATAGCTTAGCGGCGAGGCGCCGCGGCCATTCGTGTCCCCGCTCGGCGCGGGAGAATACTTTCTGACCCGACCGCAACTGAGCGATTGTAGTTTAGCAAAATAGTAGTTAACTGTTAGTTGTTAGAGAAGGGTGAGCTTCCCTTATTGTCATTCTGAGGAGCATAGCGACGAAGAATCCCGCCCTTCATCTCTGAGAAAAGGATAAAGGGCGAAATTCTTAATTTCGCTTTAACTAACAAAAGAGCACTTTAATTTCTCATTCCTCATTGCTCATTTCTAATCCGCCCTGTCACATCGCCTCCGGCGCGGTGACCTTAAAGAGTGCCAAGGCGTTTTCGATGACGGTGCGGGCCGCCACGCACAGGTACAGGCGGGCGGCGGTAAGGCTTTCGTTTTCGCCCTTTACGCGGCAGTTGTTGTAGAATTTGTGAAACAGGGTGGAAAGGTTTGTCACATAGCGGGTAATGCGGGCGGGCTCCCGGTTTTTCGCGGCTCCGGCGATCTCTCCGGTGAAGCCGGAAAGGAAGCGGATCAGCTCAATTTCCTCCGGGGAGGAGAGCAGCAGCAGCTCTTCCGCAGAGCACTCTCTGGGCTCTACGCCGTCCGCCTTCAGGTTTTTCAGAATACTGCAAATTCTGGCATGGGCGTACTGTACGTAGTAGACGGGGTTCTGGGCGTCCTGCTGTACCGCAAGATCCAGGTCGAAGTCGATCCGGGTGTTGGGTTCGTAGGAGTTAAACAGGAAGCGGGCCGCGTCTACCGGCACCTCCTCCAGCAGGGTGACCAGAGTGATAGCCTTGCCGCTGCGCTTGCTGGCCTTGACGATCTCGCCGTCCCGCACCAGCCGTACCATCTGCATCATAACCACCTGTAGGCGGTCGGCGTCCACTCCCAAAGCGGTGAGAGCCGCCTTCAGCCGGGGCACATAGCCGTGGTGGTCCGCCCCCAGCACATCGATGGCCAGGTCAAAGCTTCGGGTAACAAGCTTGTCGTAATGGTAGGCGATATCCGGCACCACATAGGTGGGTACGCCGTTGGAACGCACCAGCACAAAATCCTCCGAGCCGTATTCCTCGCCCTTAAACCATATGGCGCCGTCCTTTTCATAGGTCGCGCCCTTTTCCTGGAACAGCTTTACCACGCGCTCCACCGCGCCGTTTTCATGCAGGGTGGATTCCCGGAACCAGTTGTCGTATTCCACCCGGTAACGGAGAAGATCGTCGTGAAGGCCCTGAATGTTCAGGGGCAGGGCGTAGTCCACCAGCGCCTTTCTTCTTTCTTCCGACGACGAGTTTACATAACTATCTCCGTGCTTTTCCGAGAAGCCCTTGGCGTTTGCGATCACGTCCGGACCGAGATAACCATCTTCCGGGAACTCTACCGCATTTTCTCCCTGGTAGATCTGGAGGTACCGGGCCTCCAGGGACAGACCGTACCGGTTGACCTGGTTCCCAGCATCGTTTACATAAAATTCTCTTTCCACCTGATATCCGGCGGCCTCCAGCACAGCGGAAAGGGCGTCGCCCAGCACGCCACCCCGGGCGTTGCCGATGTGCATGGGGCCGGTGGGGTTGGCGGACACATATTCCACCAGAACCCGCTTGTTCTCTCCGGCATTGCTTGTCCCATAGGCGGAGCCCAGGCGGTGGATATCCTGCAAAACCTCACCGTAAAAGCGCTCGTCATAGGTGAAATTCAAAAAGCCCGGCCCGGCAATCTCACAGGACTTGAAATAGGTGCCGGAAAGCTCCAGATTCTCCGTGATCGCCTCGGCGATCTTCCGGGGCGCGGCGCGGAAGGTCTTTGCCCCCGCCATGGCGGCGTTGCAGGCCCAATCGCCGTGGGCACGGTCGGCAGGCACCTCCAATACAAATTCCGGCAGGGCCGCTTCCGGGAGGGTTCCCTGCTTCATGGCCTGCTTTAAAGCGTTTTCCACCGCTTCCCGCAGCTGCCGCTGCGCCTGTTCCACTAATTGAGACATACTGTGATCTACCCTTTCCTTTTCTGTTTGCTAGTCAATAAAAGAACTTTTCTTTGCGCAGGAGCTTGCAAAAATCGTATAAGCCTTCTCCTGTTATCTCAAAAGGCAGGCGAAACTGAATCCCGATCTCAGCTTCCCCGCTATTTTTCAGGTTGGTATGAAACTGCTCCATGGTCATTTCTTCTGTGTAATAGTCCACAAGATAGTCCTTCACACTGAAGGCTTCAAAGGGAATTCCGGAAAATTTTGAAAAAGAGTATTCCAGGGCCGTTTCCCGGTTCAGCTTTGTACTGACTGTGATTTCCGAAAGGCCGATCTCAATATCACAGAGGTTTGTTACGGTCAGTACGGGAATAGGATAAAAATCCATTTGCCAGGCTCCCGCCGCCCCTTTGGTGTAATGCCCGTTATGCTAGCCAGCCTCCAGCCGAAAAATTCGGTGAGAAAGTCCTTGGGTAAGCTCTGTCAGCTTGTCCTGCAGGGCGGAATAGACCCGGTTCAGCTCCGGAATATCGGCTTGTATCATAAGCGTTTCACTTTTCCTTTCGTAAAAATTCCCGCCTACTGTGCCAGCCCGGAATAAGGCTCGACCTTGATTTGGATCTCGTTGCGGCTGGAAAGGTTGGAATCGATATCCAGCGTATATTTCACATTGAGCTTTCCGCCCCGCTTGCCTAAAGAAGAGCGAAGCTCGCTGGTGAACACCCCCACGGAAAGGGTGCCGTACCCGGTATCGTACAGGCAGAGATGCCTGCGCCCCTGCTCCAGGATCAGACGGGTGGCGGAGCCTGCCCGCATCATGGTGACCCTGCCGGGCTCTATTTTCAGCACAGAGGTATAGGAGACCTTGGGGTCATCCTCATCATATTCCTTATAGGCGATAAAGCGCGCGCCGCCTCGCTCGGTATAGGTACCCGTGGTGCGCAGCGTGATCTCGCCGGGCTCCGTATCGGCGCTTTCCTCATAGAATTGCCTGCCGGTAATGTCGATTTTATAATCTTCCTTTAGCATAAAATGTCTGTTCCTTTTCTGTTGCTTTGTGCCGCTTTGGCAGAAGCCTCAGCAGCCTTCCATGGTGATCCGTTCGGTGCGCCCTTCCACGCTGTGACCTAAAAACAGCTCGGCCACCGCCGTAAAGCTTTCCGGAGCGTCTGTCACATAGTAGCTTGCCCGGCGGGGGGAAGCGCCGTCGCAGAGCAGCTCCTTTTCCCGCAGCGCACAGGCCAGTGCCAGGGCTGCTTCCCGCCCGCTGTTTATCAGGGTGACGCCACGGCCCATCACAGAGCCGATGATAGCGCTGATAATAGGATAATGGGTACAGCCCAGGATCAGGGTGTCCACCCCCATTTCCCGAAGAGGGGAGAGATACCGTTCCGCCACCAGCCGGGTGACCTCGTCCTGGGGAGAGATAAAGGCGTTTTCCACCAGCGGCACAAACAGGGGACAGGCCTGGGGGTACACCTCCAGGCTGTAGTCCAGTGCCAGCAGAGCTTTTCGGTAGGAATCGCTGTGAATGCTGGCGCTGGTGCCGATCACGCCGATTTTTCCGTTTTTCGTGGCCGCCGCCGCCGCCTTGGCGGTGGGCGCCACCACATCAAAATAGGGAACGGGCAAGGCCGCCCCAATGTCCGCCGCGGTGGAGCTTACGGTGCCGCAGGCCGCCAGCACAGCCTTTACGTTTTTGCTCATGAGAAAATCCATATCCTGCCTGGCGTAGGAGCGCACGATCTCCCTGCTTCGGGAGCCATAGGGCACCCGCCCCGTGTCTCCGAAATAGATAATGCTTTCCGCCGGCAGGGCCTTTTCCAGCTCCTTTACGGCGGTGAGCCCGCCCAGGCCGGAATCAAATACGCCGATGGGCCGATGATCCATAAGAGATGAAGTCACTTCCTTTTTCAGACTGAAAACGAGATTTGTGAAAAAGCAGCCCTCAGCCCTGGGCGGCTTTCTTTTGCAGGGCCAGCGCTATCAGCCGGTCTAACAGCTCGCTGTAGCTCATGCCCGCTTCCATCCACAGCTTGGGGTACATGCTGATGGAGGTAAAGCCGGGGAGGGTGTTGATTTCGTTCAAAACAACTCTGTGATCGCCCTCGGTGACGAAGAAATCCACTCTGGCAAGGCCGGAGCAGCCAAGCCACCGGTAAGCGCGCACAGCGGTCTGCCGGATCTTTTCGGCAATTTCCGGCTCCAGCCGGGCGGGAATGAACAGCTGGCTGGTGCCGTTTACATACTTGTCGTCGTAATCATAGAAAACGGCGGAAGCGCCGATCTCGCCTACCGGGGAGGCGTCCGCTTCCCGGTTTCCCAGCACGGCGCATTCTACCTCCTGGCCCACAATGCCTTCCTCCACCACGATTTTGAAATCCTCGGCGGCGGCCTTGCGAATGGCGGCGTCCAGGTCCTCCCGGCGTTCCACCTTGCTGACCCCCACGGAGGAGCCGGCGTTGGCGGGCTTTACGAAAACGGGGAAGCTGAGCCGGGCCTCGATCTTGCTTTTGATGGTGTCCGGCGCGGCGTCAAAGCGATCCGCGTAAAACCACAGGTAGTGGGCCTGCTCGATATTGGCGGCGGAAAGCAGCGTGTGGGTGACCGCCTTATCCATGCACACGGCGGAGGAAAGGGTGTTACAGCCCACATAGGGAATCCCCGAAAGCTGCAAAAGCCCCTGTACCGTGCCGTCCTCGCCGTTTTTGCCGTGAAGGGCAGGGAACACGCAGTCCAGCCGGAGCACTTCGGCGCCTTCCTTCTTCAGAAGCAGCAGGCCGTGCACGGTGGGGTCAGGGGAAAGAAAGGCGGGGGCGGTGTACTCCGGCTTTTCCCAGCTGCCGTCGCGGAGGCCGGAAACAGGGCCTGTGTAAAGCAGCCATTTGCCTTTTTTGGTGATCCCTATCATAAAGATCTCGTACTTTTCCCGATCCAGATTTTCCAAAATGGAAGTGGCGGACATCAGGGAAACCTCATGTTCTGAGGAAGCGCCGCCGAAAAGCACGGCAAGCCGTTTTTTCTGTTCCGCGGAATTTATCACAGGATCGCACCTCGATTCAGATTTTTAGTTTAAGAAAGAGACTATAGGAGAAACAATATTATACTATATAGAGGAGGAATTATCAACCTTTTCCGGCCCGCCGCTGCAAAAAGCGGTCCAATCTCCGGCAGAACAGCGCCATCAGCCCAATGGCAAGGAGAAGAAACCAGGGAAAAACGGAAACGGAGGTATACTGGGCAAGCAGCCCCAAAAGAGGCGGCATTACGGTAGAACCAAAGTAGGCTACCGCCATTTGCAGGCCCATGACGGTTTGAGAGGCCTCCCTGCCAAAGCGGTTGGGGGTTTCCTGAAGCATGGCGGGATAGAGGGGCGCGCAGCCCAGGCCAAACAGCGCCATGCCGAAAACCGTAACGGGCAGGGGAAGGGGCAGAAGCAGAAGCAAAGCACCCAGCGCGCAAAGGCTTTGCCCCAACCGGATCATCAGCCGGCTGGAAAGCTTTTCGGAAAGGAGCCCCGCCAAAAATCTGCCTGCGGCGATCCCCCCGTAAAACAGAGAGGTGCATAAAGCCGCGTCTCCGGCGGGCACTCCCCGTTTTTCCACCAGGTAGCTGCTGGACCACAGTCCGGCGGAAAGCTCTAAGGAGCAATAACAAAAGAAGGCCGTCAACCCAAGTTTTACTCCCGGCAGCCGCAGCGCTTCCAAGTTGCCCAGGGGCTTTTCTCCGGCTTTCCGTTCCTTCAGCCGTTCCGGCTCTTTTTGCTTCCACAGCGGCAGAGACAGGCCCAAAAGCAGCACTAGAAAAAATTGGACGCAGGCCACTGTGCGGTAGCCCATACCCCAGCGGTTTCCGGAAGCGATCCAGAAGGACATGATCACGGGGCCGCTCATAGCCCCCAGCCCCCAAAAGCAGTGAAGAAAATTCATGTGTTTCGGCCTGTAGTGCAGCGCCACGAAATTATTGAGCCCCGCGTCTACCGCGCCGGCTCCCAGCCCTAAGGGAACAGCCATCACCAAGAGCCAGAAAAGGCTGTGAGAGCAGGAAAATCCAAACAGGGACAGGGCAGTGGAAAGCACGCTGAAAAAAGCGACAGGGCCGGTGCCGAATCGGCTTAACAGGCGGCTGCCCAGCAGGCTGGAGACCACGGTTCCCAGGGAGATCACCAGGGAAACTGCTCCGGCTGTGCCAAGGCCCGTACCCAGCTCTTCCCGCATGGCGGGCCAGGCGGCTCCCAGCAGAGTATCGGGCAGGCCCAGGCTGACATAGGCAAGGTAAATAATGAGAAGCAAAGCGATTGCCATGAAAATTCCTCCTTCAGGCACGGCAGGGAAAAAAAGATAGACTTTCCCACCAAATTATGCTATACTGTAGCCCATATCACATAGGTGGAGTTGATTTCATTTTGGATTTTAACGCGTTTTCACTGATACAGGACGGTCTTGCGGAAGAGCTCTCCAAGCAGGGTTTTCACGGGCCGGAGCCTTTGGAATACGAGGGCGGCCGGGCGGCCTCCTACGCCACGGAGGAGGTAGCCTACTGCCTGCGGTATGACCGGGGGCACCAGCGCTTTGAGCTTTGCTCCGCCACGATCTCCGCTTCCGGCGAGGTGGGGGATTGGCGAAGCCTTTCCCTGTGGCTTTTCGATGAGAAGGAAGGGGACAAGCGGGACGCGGAAAGCATTCTGAACGACTTTCTCGACGTGGTGCGGGGCCCGAAGCGCGTGGCCGTTGTGCAGCAAAAGCGCAAGCGCGGCAAAGACGAGGAGCGCAATGTGGATCCCCTGTTCTTCCTCAATCGTCTGGTCAATATTTTTCCGGAGTTGAAAGACGAACTGAACGAGGAAAAGATCGTGTACGGCCAGGTGCGGTTTGTCACCTTCGTCAAGCAGCTTGTGGTCCCCAAATGCGAGGGGCTGGCCATCAAATACCCCGGCAGCGAGCCCTACAAAAAGCTCTGCGCCCTGCTGGACGATATGTACAAGAACGGCGACCTGGATCTGCGTGCTGTCGTTACGGTTTCCCTCCTTAATACTATGAGCGACGAGGCCTTTGCGTCACTCCGGGAGGGCCTGGGCGAGGAGCTGCAGAAGGATCTGAAATATACCCGAAAGCTCAAGGGAAAAAAGATCAAGCCAGAAAAGCAGAAGAAGCAGAAAAAGGTGGAGTCCAGGCTGAAGACCTGACGCGGTAGTTGTTAGTCGTTAGATGGGCTCCTTTTTGGGGCCTTTCTCTTTGTTGGAAATTCCGCGAAAAAAGCGGTTGACAGGCTTTCAGGGGTATGATATACTGTTATTACCTCGGAAAAGAGGTTCTTTTTTTGTTGCCTTTTTCACGGCGTCATAGCTTTTCCCGAGGGAGGCAGGGGACGGGTTTTTGCCCGGGTTCCCACAAAATTTATCCGAATCACGGAGGTGCCGAAACATGCGAGTGAAGATCGTGCTGGCCTGCACTGAGTGCAAGCAGAGGAACTACCTCAGCAAGAAGGAAAAGAAAAACAATCCCGACAGGCTGGAAATGAACAAGTATTGCAGATTCTGCCGGAAGCACACCCTGCACAGGGAAACCAAGTAAGGAGCGGAGAACATGGCGGAAACCGAAAAGAAAAACGACAAGAAGCCCAACGCTGTTGTCAGGTTCTTTAAGCGCATCGTAAAGTTCTTCCGCGATTGCAAGGGCGAGCTGAAAAAGATCGTGTGGCCCACACCCCGGGCGGTGTTCAAAAGCACGGTGGTGGTATTGATTACCATGGTCGTGCTGGGTTTGTTTGTATTTCTGCTGGATACAGGCTTTATGAACCTTTTGGGCCTGGTGATGAATGTTGCCAAGGTTTAAGACCCCGGCGGCGTGTCCGTCCGGCTGGAAACGGAGGTAACTGATGGCAGACGAAGCAAGATGGTATGTGGTGCATACCTATTCCGGCTATGAGAACAAGGTGGCTTCCAATCTGGAAAAAACAGTGGAAAACCGCCAGCTTCAGGAGTTGATCCAGGAGATCCGCGTTCCCACCGAAACGGTAACGGAGATCACGGAGGCCGGAAAGCGGAAGGAAGTAGAACGCAAAATATTCCCCGGTTATGTCATTGTGAAGATGATCATGACCGATGAATCCTGGTACGCGGTGCGGAATATCCGCGGCTGCACAGGGTTTGTAGGTCCCTCCTCCAAGCCTGTCCCTCTCACGGAAGAGGAAGTGGCTAGGCTGGGCATTGAGAAGCGGTCCATCGAGGTGAGCTATCAGGTAGGCGATTCCGTGAATATCGTGGATGGCCCCCTGGAAGGTTTTATCGGTGTTGTGGAGGAAATGGACGTGGAGAAAAACCGCATTCGCGTGGTGGTATCCATGTTTGGGCGGGATACGCCCGTGGAGCTGGAGCTGGATCAGGCCGAACCGGTCTAGGAAAAGCGTTCCGGCTGTCTTTTCAAGTGTACGAAAAGCTCAGGTAAGAAACTCAGCGGTTTTCCGCTTTGAGGAGGAGCAAGCCCTTTTCGGGGCCTGTTCCCTTGTGGGAGGCGCAGACGAAATCTGATTCTCACGGCTGTGCCGCAGACCCGGCCGCAAATTGCGGGCGGTTTACCACGAATTTTGGAGGTGCAAAACATGGCACAAAAGGTTACGGGCTTTATCAAGCTTCAGATCCCTGCCGGAAAAGCGACCCCGGCACCGCCTGTAGGCCCTGCTCTGGGCCAGCATGGCGTAAACATCATGGCCTTTACGAAGGAATTCAACGAGCGTACCAAGAACGACGCCGGGCTGATCATTCCGGTAGTGATTACGGTATACGCGGATCGTTCCTTTACTTTCATCACCAAGACCCCGCCTGCCGCCGTTCTCATCAAGAAGGCCTGCGGCATCGAAACGGCCTCCGGTGAGCCCAACAAGAAGAAGGTGGCGAAGATCACCCGCGAGCAGGTGCAAAAGATCGCCGAGCAGAAGATGCCCGACCTCAACGCCGCTACCATTGAAACGGCTATGAGCATGATCGCAGGCACCGCCCGCAGCATGGGCATTGAAGTAGCAGACTGATTCCCGGGTGGGAGGAAACAAACTTCATCCGATATTTACCACTGGAGGAAAAAGATATGAAGCATGGAAAAAAATATGTGGACGGCGCGAAATTAATCGACCGTTCCAAGCTGTATGATACCAACGAGGCGCTGGATCTTTGCGTCAAAACTGGTACCGCCAAGTTCGATGAAACGGTAGAGCTCCACGTGAAGCTGGGCGTTGACGGCCGTCACGCCGATCAGCAGGTGCGCGGCGCCATCGTGCTGCCCAACGGCACCGGCAAGAACGTGCGTGTTCTGGCGATCTGCAAGGGCGATAACATTGAGGCTGCCCAGGCCGCTGGCGCCGATTTTGTAGGCGCGGACGAAATGGTGCAGAAGATCCAGTCCGAGGGCTGGATGGACTTTGATGTGCTGATCACCACCCCCGATATGATGGGCCTGGTTGGCCGTCTCGGTAAGGTGCTGGGCCCCCGCGGCCTGATGCCGAACCCCAAGGCCGGTACCGTAACTCCCGATATCGCCAAGGCGGTTCAGGAAGCCAAGGCCGGTAAGATCGAGTACCGCCTGGATAAGACCAACATTATCCACTGCCCCATCGGTAAGGTCTCCTTTGGCGCTCAGAAGCTTCAGGAGAACTTCGATACCTTGATGGACGCCATTGTGAAGGCAAAGCCCTCCGCCGCCAAGGGCCAGTATGTGCGTTCCTGTGTGGTCAGCTCCACCATGGGCCCCGGCGTAAAGATCAACCCCGCCAAGTTCCTGTAAAAAAACAAAAAACTGCCCGCCGAAGCATTCGCTTCGGCGGGCGTTTTTGTTTTTTCAGTTGCTGGCCGTAAGACGTCAGTTGTTAGAAGAGGTGCAAAAATAATGGGGAATTAGCAATGAGCAATGATTAGTTTGATAAATTCGAATTTGGCGGTTATTTGCACACCGCCCTCTTGTCATTCTGAGCGAAGCGAAGAATCTCGTTCTTTGCCCTTTTGTCCTGAGGTTAAGGACGAGATTCTTCGTCACTATGTTCCTCAGAATGACAATAGTGATAGCGGAATCAGGACGCTAAACTATAATTTAGCAGGCGAGTGCACGGTGCGAAAGCCTTCCCTTACTTGTAAGGGAAGGGGGACTGCCGAACGGCGGTGGAAGGGATAGTCACACGCAGAAGGCGGAATAAAACCGCTAGTTTTGATCCCCTCAGTCAGCCTTCGGCTGACAGTTTTCTCCGCTTCGCTCCGGTCAGTGCTGGCTGTGCCCCACTGGGGCACAGCCAGCACCCCTTACTCGCGCAAGGGGTGCCTAAGGGCACTAAACTATAATTTATCGGCGAACCACTTGCTTTCTTCCTGCCATTGCAGGACAAAAAGTGAAGCTTGTTTTGCTTTCTCGGCAAAGCAGACTTTGCTTTTTCGGAAAATCTTGTCTCTTGGTTTTTAGTCAGGAAGTAGCAACGCAATTTCTTTGTGAAAAGTGCGGCCTCATTTTTCACCTTTTGGAAGGGTGCTTTCAAAAATCAAAAAATGATTACTTATACTATATTGATGAAAATGTTTTGTTCTGAGTGATCGCGAATACACCACTTTTCTTTTTTCTTATTCTGCGGTTTTTTGGTTCTCGTCATTTTTCTAAAATTTAAAAGCTGATGAGAACTTAAAAACAAATGGTGACAGTGATATTCATTGACAAAGCAAAAATGTGTGATATTATAAAAAAAGAGAAATCTATATGCTAACGAAGGGAAGATGAATCCAATGCAGACTGAGAGAGTGAACTAAATTATTGGCGTTTTGCTTAAAAACCTTTTACCTCAAAATTTTGGAGGTGGATTTTATGCAGGCTGTCAAAAATCGGGAACATAGGGTTTTGCTGGCGCGGCTGCTTTCTTGTTTGTGGCTGCTGGCTTTGTCTGGCTGTGTAACGCCGCAGCAGGGGAAAGCCCCGGCTGTGGAAAGCCGGCTGGTAGAAAATTTCAGTAAGCCCAGGGAGGCGGTTCTGAAAGCTTTGACTGCCCAAGAGCTCCCCGATGGCAAGGGGTATCTGGCCCAGTTCTCCTGGTGTGGGAACCCGATGGATACAGAGCTGCATTTTGCCGGGGAAGCGCCCACGCTTTTTGAAGGGAAAGAGGAATACCCCGTCACCGATGACACAAAGCAGTTGGCCCTGGAAGCCATCCGCAGCTTTCAAAAGCAGTTCCCGGAATTTCGGGATAATTTTCTTCATACCCCAGAAGGGCAGCAGGGCGGAGATGAGCAGGAACTGAACGAAACGCTTCTTGATCGCTTCTGGGAAGCAGAGCCCCCAAAAGCAGAAGGAGAGGAAGCCGTAAGCCTCACCTACCGGTTTCCCTTTCCCGGCGGGGAAGTGGAGCAGGAGTTGCTGCCCGAAGGCGCGGCGCAGCTTATGGTCTGCGCGGAATGCATTTTTGAAAAGCGGGCCCAAGCACCGGAAAAGGTGCGCTTTCATTTCAGGTTATCTCGTTATATGAAGCTGAACGGAAAGTAAAAACACAGAAAAAAGAGCGCGGAGCCGGCAAGAGAGCTCCGCGCTCTTTTTGATAAGATAACACCGCACAAAGATTGCGCGCAAGAAGTTGCGCAAGAGTTAATCTCCGATTAACTCTTCAGATTTTTCGTCAGGGTGTACAGATTGAGTGCGGTCAATCAGACCATTTATGGTCTTGCGATTTGACAAGCGAAAGCTGCGCGTTATGACGGAAAATCTGCAAGCAGATTGTGTACAAAGGCCTCTGGCCGGTCTTTGTGCAGGGCTGCCTTAAGCTTTCTATATCCTTTGCCCCTGCATTTTTCAGCCGCAGGGCTTTTTTCAGGCTCCTTGCCTGGGAAAGCATCAGGTACACTTCATCGGGCGTGCAGTTCTCAAATACCTCCGCCACGTCCTGTAGCAGGAGAGGCGTTGATTGAGTGACGGAATCCATTAAAATATCGTTGGGGGTCGTGTTCAGGGCGTTGCAGAGCCGCACCAGGGTAGGCAGAGAGACCTTTGCGCTTCCGGTTTCGATCCCGCTGAAGTGCTGGGAAGAAATATTGGCCAGCTCCGCTACCTGCTCCTGGGTCAGCTTCTGCTTTTTTCGGATCGCCCGCAATCTTTGCCCCAACAGGTGGTAGTTCAGATCTATTTTCATAGAAACCTCCAAACAAAGGATATTCCCTATTGTAATTTAATCTATGCTGTGACATAATCGTCTATGTAAAGGAACTTCTAGAATATAGAAGTTTCAAAAATGATACTGATGGAGGAAAAGGTATGAAAAAGAAAATCTTATCCGCTCTGTTGGCAGTGTGCCTGCTAATAGGCTGTTTGCCCTTAGGGGCCGCGGCAGAGGCGGCAGGAGCGCCGGATCTGGAAAACAGCTTCGCGCAGAGAAAGTCTGACTTTTTAGAGCAGTGTGAATTGCGGGCAAATGATGCCCCGGTGCAGAATGCCGCAAGAACGAATGATGCAGCATCGATCTTGATTTCCTATATACAGAAAAACGGCGAATTTGATTCTGATGGAGACCAGTACGTTGATTGCTATTTGTCCGCAGGGGAGGGACATCAGTCTGTAGCGCGGTTTTACTACATTTCGAAGCTTAACAGCATGATTTTTGATACGCTCCATTCTATTCAAATGGATGGCATGGAAGTCGAAGTAGGAGCTGCGTTCGGCTATGATGTGCAGACAAAGAGCGCCAGTGAAAAATCCATTTTCGTCTATGTTGGAGAAGAAGAGTACGAGAGCACAGATTTTGATATCCATTCCTATTCGGAAGATACGCAGCTGCGTTTTACACCGAGCGAAGGCAGCACAGAGGTTTCCGGTGTTCAGGAGATGTGCAATTCGGTGGTGAATCTTGCGGTGCTCACATGGGAATGGGCGTTGGAGGAAATGAATCTCGGTATCACAATCATTGACTTGGGATTTACTAACTATATTAAAAACAATGATCCGAAGCCCTCTGGCTTTGTCGATGTGAAGCCCAGCGATTATTTCTATGACGCCGTGAATTGGGCGGTGGAGCAGAAGATCACCGCAGGTACGGACGCCACCCATTTCAGCCCTGATCATTCCTGTACCAGAGCTCAGGCGGTCACCTTCCTCTGGCGCGCCGCCGGGGAGCCGGAGCCGGAGAATACGGCGGTGACCTTTACTGACGTAGCCCCCGGCGCATATTACGCGAAGGCTGTGAGCTGGGCGGTAGAGCAGGGGATCACCGCCGGTACCAGTGCCACAAAATTCAGTCCGGAGGCAGTTTGTACCAGGGCCCAGGTGGTAAGCTTCCTGTATCGGTCCGCAAATTCTCCGGAGGTATCCGGCGAAGGCTCTTTTTCCGATGTGGCTTCCGGCGCTTACTATGAGAACGCTGTGAGGTGGGCAGTGGCAAACGGGATCACCGCCGGTACCGGGCAAAACAGGTTCAGCCCCGACGCCCGCTGTGTTCGCGGCCAGGTAGTGAGCTTTTTGTATCGGTACTACGCGTGAGAAATTTTTCCTTGACAAAAGAGCCTTCTCATGCTATGATAAACAAGCTGTCCAACCAAAGACAGCAGGCGTTCGCTTTGCGAACTGAAATGGGAAACCGGCCTGCCGAGGAAAGATAAGCGTATGGAACAGGGGAGACTCCCCTTCATTTGCTTGAATTCCAGCGCCTTTCCCCGTCCTTTGGGGAAAGGCGCTTTGCCTTCTCCCCGTCCTTTGGGGAAAGGCGCTTTTGATTTGGACGGATCTTTCTATAACGGAGGTGAAGATCATTGCCCAGCGAGAAGATTCTGGAACAGAAAAAGCAGCATGTCGCGGAGCTGGCGGAAGCCTTTAAGGCTGCCAACGTAGGTGTGCTCGTGAACTACCTCGGCATCAATGTGGAGGACGATACCAAGCTGAGAAAGCAGCTGCGTGAGGCCGGCTGCCAGTACAAGGTAGTCAAAAACACTCTGCTGCACCTGGCTTTTGAGCAAGCTGGTATCGAGGGCCTGGACGAGTCCCTGAAGGGTACTACCGCTATCGCTTACAGTGAAAACGGCTATACCGAGGCTCCCAAGATCCTTTCCGACTATGCCAAGGGTCACGAGAATTTCACGATCAAGTCCGGCTTTATCGATGGCAGCACAGTAGATGCCGCCGGTATCACCGAGCTTGCGAAGCTGCCTTCCAAGGAAGTGCTTATCGCTCAGGTTCTGGGCGGCTTCAATGCCCCGATCCAGGGCTTTGCCAATGTGCTCAACGGCACACTGCGCGGCCTGGTGATCGCCCTGAATGCCATTGCCGAAAAGCAGTCCGCTTAAGAAGGTGTCTCAGGCTTTGTGCCTGAATGTCTGAAAACAAAAACTAAAAAAGAAAAATCTATTTCGGAGGTATTATCCATGTCTGAGAAAGTAACCAATCTGATTGAAGAAGTAAAGGCCCTTACTGTTCTGGAGCTCTCTGAGCTGGTCAAGGCTCTGGAAGAGGAGTTTGGCGTATCTGCCGCTGCTCCCGCCGCCGTTGCCGTTGCCGCTCCCGCCGCTGGCGGAGCTGCTCCCGCCGCGGAAGAGAAGACCGAGTTCGACGTGGTTCTGAAGTCTGCCGGCGCCAACAAGATCAACGTGATCAAGGTCGTGAAGGAAGCTACCGGCCTGGGCCTGAAGGAAGCCAAGGAACTGGTCGACGGCGCTCCCAAGACCGTGAAGGAAGCTGTTTCCAAGGACGACGCCGAGGCTCTGAAGGCCAAGCTGACCGAGGCTGGCGCCGAGGTAGAGCTGAAGTAAGCTTTTCTGCCGGATCAAAAGGACGGGTATTCTGCCCGTCCTTTTTTGTATGCGGAAAAAGCTTTTCAGGGGCGGCTGCGGGCTGTTTCCCTTTTCTTCATTTTTTAAAAACTTTTCATTGTATCTGCGGGGGAAGTGTGCTATGATGGCGAAGTGCAGCGGCAGGAGAAACACTGTGCCGTAAAAAATTGCGAAAAGCCAGAAGAGAGGATTTTATCATGCATGACAAATATCTTGGCCTTACCCCGCCCATGGGTTGGAATTCCTGGAACACCTTTACCTGGAACATCAACGAGGAGCTGATCAGGGAGACTGCCGATATCATGGTGAGCTCCGGCCTGAAGGACGCCGGGTACGAGTATGTGGTCATCGACGACTGCTGGAGCCTGAAGCAGCGGGACGAAAACGGCTGTCTGGTGGCGGATCCGGAAAAGTTTCCCCACGGCATGAAGGCTGTGGCGGATTACGTGCATTCCAAGGGCCTGAAATTCGGCATGTATTCCTGCGACGGTACCCATACCTGCGCGGGGTATCCCGGCAGCTTTGAGCACGAGTTTCAGGACGCCGCCACCTTTGCCTCCTGGGGAGTGGACTATCTAAAATACGATAACTGCTATAAGCCCCATCACATGGACGGCGAAACCCTGTACCGGCGCATGTCCCTGGCTCTGCGGAACTGCGGACGGGATATCATGTTCTCCGCCTGTAACTGGGGGCATGAGGACGTGCATAGCTGGATCCAGGGCTCCGGCGCGCACCTGTTCCGCTCTACCGGGGATATTCAGGACAACTGGGAATCCATCAAAACGCTGGCCCAGTCTCAGCTTGCCAAAATGCCCTTCTCCGGCCCCTTCTGCCACAATGATATCGATATGCTGGTGGTGGGAATGCACGGCGGCAGCAACAACGAGTATATCGGGAAAATCGGCGGCTGTACCGACGAGGAGTACCGCACCCATTTCTCCCTGTGGGCCATGATGGATTCCCCCTTGATGATCGGCTGTGATATCCGTTCCATGAGCGAGGTCACAAAAGAGACCCTGACAAACCCTGAGGTCATTGCCATCAATCAGGATATCGAGTGCCGGGGACCCTATGTGATCCCCCATGTTGATAACACGGTGTTTACGCTGGTAAAGCCCCTTTCCGAGGGGGATCTTGTCATCGGCCTGTTTAACCTGGGAGACCAGAAAACGGAGCTTCCTCTGCAGTTCTGGGATATGGGGATCCCCGCCGCGGCCGGGCTGGGCCTGGAAATGCGCAACTGCTGGACCCATGAGAACGAGGGCGTATTCACCGAGCGCTATGCCGGGCAGCTTGAGCCCCACGGCTGCCGGATTTTCCGTGCTAAGCTGGTGAAGGCACGTTGAGCAATTTTGAGACCTGCCGGCAGTGCGGCGCCCCTCTGGGCCTGGACGATATCGCCATTTACCGAAAGCTGGTATTCCGTGCCGCTGAGGATTTTCTCTGTATCGGCTGTCTGGCGGACTATTTCAAATGCCCCAGGGAAGAGATCGAAAAGCGGATCCGCTACTATCGGGAAAGCGGCGAATGCACCTTGTTTCGCTGATTTCTGGGTAAAAAACGCGGCATAGAAAGTATAAGAACTTGTACACGTATCCTATCGGTACAAGCTTTGAAGCTGCAAACGGTTTTTCCGGGGGACTGCTGCAAATGTCAGCCTGTCGATAAACCCTCTAGCTAAAAGAAACGGAAGGGGGAAGAGTGTGAAAAAGCTGCTTTGCAGCTTCTAGGGACTATCAGGAGTGAGCGCGTCCCGGTGGGGGGGAAGGTCTCCAGTGGAGAACTCAGCTGTCGCTTCAGACATTGCTGAACGTGCCCCACTGGGGCACAGTAACCGCTCTGACCCGTTCTCGTTTGTCAACTCGGTCGTTGCTGGACGTGTGCCACCGGCACACAGCAACCGAGCCGACAGGCGAGACCGTTGCTGGGCGTGCCCCACCGGGGCACAGCAACCGAGCCGACAGGCGAGACCCCTCTCTCGCGTTTTAATCAGAACCTCTTGGAAAAATCTGTGATTTTTCCAAGAGGTTTGAGCGTGGCGAAAAGCTTTTTCGACACGCTCAAATGTGTCATTTTACGGCAGTCCCTTGTGCTTTTTGAAGGCTTCAAGGCCGTTTACCCCCTACATCTTGCGCAAAAATATGAATATATTGTGAACATTTTGTGATTTGGTTGCAATTCCCAGACAAGCGTGCTACAATGTAACCAAATTGTAACACTTGTTATGAAAGTGTCATTTCTTTGGCGAAGGGAGCGAAGCAGATGCGGAGAAGTATATGGAAAAGTCTTCTTACCTTTGTGTTGGTTCTGGCTCTTACTGTGGGAACGGTAGCGGCGCTCAGCATGGCGACCGCGGCAAAGGCGGAAACCGCTCCCGCCCGGTATTCCCAGCAGGTACGGGAAACACAGATGCCCCCGGCAAAGGAATTGTCCGCGGCGCTTCCTGAGGAAGCATCCTCTCCTGTTTCCGGTATGGCCGCTTTTGCGCTGGTTCTTGTGATTTCCGGTCTGGGCTTTTCGCTGTTTTTGGTTTCTTTGCGGAAGGGGCGTTCTGCCGCGGCGCATTCGGGGCGCCGTTACAGCCCCAGGGCTGATATGACGTTTTCAGATCCGGTTTCTACAAAACGAGTGTGATTTTTTGTGATCATTTGAATCGGGCTGGCTGAATGAGCCGGTCCGTTTTTTATTTCCGGGAAGGGGCTTCAAGCTGGGGAACTTCTTCCAAAAGCAACAGAGGCCAGGCCGGAAATCTTCCCTGGAAAAAATTTCCGATGAAAGGGAAAAGAAGCGGTTTTTCCTGTGTTCATGGGGCGTTTCAGGGGGTGGAATTTTTCACAGATCCCGGTACTTCGAGAAATTCACAGAAAATAACTTGAAATTTTCCCTTTTTCAAGGTATCATGGAACAGGAAAGAATTTTGTAGAATGCTCACCCCCTGAGAAATAGGAGGATCTTTGATGATGATTGTGAAAAAAAGAAATATGGTTCGATTTTTTTCTATATTGCTTGCCCTTATGCTTCTGGTCTCCGCCTTGCCGCTGCCTGCCTTTGCGGCGGACACATTGATTTATCAGGTGGGAGACCGGGCCTTTTTGGGGCTGAACCGGTTGACCGGCGCTTTGGAAAACGCGGTAAACATTACGGGAGAGCTGGTCATTCCGTCCTCTATTCAGGGTGTGCCAGTAACCTCTATCGCTGACGGCACCTTTTACGGCAGTGATGAAATGACCTCTGTTACGGTACCTTCTTCCGTTCAGTCTATCGGAGACAGAGCTTTCGGCGCCTGCACCTCCCTGCGTTCCGTAAAGCTGGGGGAAGGCCTCACCCGTTTGGGAAAAGATGCCTTCCGCTATTGCTATGCCCTGACAGATGTTTCTCTGCCGTCCACATTGCTTTCTATTGAAAGCTATACCTTCTCTTCCTGCCTGGCCCTGCGGTCCATCACGGTTCCCTCCGGAGTGACCAGCCTGGGAAGCTACAGCTTCTCCGAATGTAAGAATTTGTCGTCTATCACACTGCCTGATAATATCACCACGATCGGTGATTATGCTTTCGCCGGTTGCGCCGCGCTGAGCAGCATTACTCTTCCGTCCCGTCTGCACGCTCTTTCCACCGCTCTTTTTAATGGCTGTTCCTCTCTTTCCAATGTGGAGCTTTCCGGCGCGGTGGAATACGTGGGAAAATCCGCCTTTGGCGGCTGTACTTCTTTAGAGCGTCTGGTTTTGCCGGAGGGTGTGGAGAAAATTTATGAAGGCGCATTCGACGGCTGTAAAAACCTGAAGGCCATTTCCGTGCCTGATTCGGTCAATGGCATTGCCTTTGACTCCTTTGACGACTGCGAAAATCTGACCTTTTACGTGAACGCGGGCTCCTATGCCCAGGTATTTGCTTCCGCCAATAAGATCCCCTTTGTGCTGGGAGCCATGGAAAATCCAGCTCCGCCCGATGGGCCGGGAGAATATCCGCCCACGCCTTTCCGGGACGTGCAGAACCATTGGGCCAAGGCCTATATTGAGTGGGCCTATGCCAAAGGCTATTTTGCCGGAACCAGCACTACCACCTTTTCACCGGACGCCCCCGTGAACCGGGGCATGCTGGTTTCTCTGCTGTACCGGATCGAGGGCAGCCCCGCCGTGGGCAGCTCCAGCTTTACCGATGTACCGGCAAAGGCGTATTATGCCAATGCCGTGGCCTGGGGAGAAAGCGCGAAGGTGGTCAGCGGAGTGGAGCCGGGGAAATTCGCGCCTTCCGCGAATATCACCAGAGAGCAGCTGGCCGCCATGCTGTACCGCTATGCTCAGCATAAAGGCTACGATACCTCTGCCCAGGGGGATCTCAGCCAGTTTAAGGATGTTGACCGGATCAGCAATTTTGCCGGAACCGCCATGAACTGGGTAGTAGGCAGCGGGATTATGAGCGGAAAGGGAAACGCCACACTGGATCCCAGGGGCAAGGCCACCCGTGCGGAGGCTGCCGTCATGCTCCAAAAATTTGAAAGCCTGTATCAGAAATAATTTTTCCGTAAAAGTACGCCTTCGTTTTTTGAGAGGCTTGAGCGTGTCAAAATGGCTTTTTGGCACGCTCTTATTTTTTCCTAAAATCATGGATTTTTCCACTAGGCTGAGATGGAAGAGAGAAATTTCTCTTGGTCTCAGCTGTCACTTTTCTGTTCGGCAATGACAGGAGGAAGGCGGGCGGATTATAGTTTAGCGTATCAGTTGTTAGTCGTAAGATGTTAGTTGTTAGATGAGAGCCTCCTCACTGTCATTCTGAGCCGTAGGCGAAGAATCTCGTCCTTCATTCCCTGAATAGAAGAACGAGATTCTTCACTTCGTTCAGAATGACAGATGGGAAGTGAGCACCTCGCTGTCGGTCGGGTCGGAAACCAGTCTCCTGCACCAAACAGCTTCACGAGCAGGCGCAGCGTTACGCTGCAAATTCCAATTTATCTGCTTACTAATGGTCGGGTCAGAAAGCAATTCCCCGCACCAAGCAGCTTCACGAGTGCCAGCGGTGCAACCGCTCGTACTTTTCCTCCTTTTACTTTTATGACAGGAGAGCTTATCGACAGTTTGAAGCCTTCCTTTTTCTCGAAAGCTTATTTTATTTTCAAAAAAAGATTGACAAAATCAGTGAAATTCCGTATATTTATCTCATTGCGTTTGCATCTGAAAAACGGCCTGCCTCGGGAGGTGAGCAGGTTATAAAAGCGGTCTGGCTTTGCTGCCGTGGTCGTCCTTTTTCCGTCCTGAGGCGGAAACGGGAAAGACGCTATTTTATCCTTTGCGGGAGGCAGTCAGCAGAAATTACGGCCGGACCGGGTTATTTGTGTGCAGCAGGAGCTCAGCTTCCATACGAAGACTGCGTTTTCCTGCCGGAAAAGGTTATCTTTTCTCAAAGAATAATTGAAGACACGCAAAGCTGATTTCGGCGCGCACGCGCCACCGCAAAGGAGATGCATGAAGATGAAGGATACGATCATTTCTTTGAAGGACATCGCTGTCTCGTATGATGGCGAGCAGGTGCTGAAAAACTTTAACCTGGATATTCGGGATGGAGAATTCGTCACGCTGCTCGGCCCCTCCGGGTGCGGAAAAACTACCGTACTGCGAACGATCGGAGGCTTTATCACACCGGACACAGGCGAGGTCTTTTTTAGTGGGAAAAATATTACGGCCCTGCCGCCTTATAAGCGGGAGGTCAATACGATCTTCCAGAAATACGCTTTGTTCCCGCATTTGAACGTGTACGATAATATTGCCTTTGGTATGCGGCTGAAGAAGAAAAGCGAGCGGGAAGTAAAGGAAACCGTCCACAAAATGCTCACCATGGTAAACCTAAACGGCTATGCTCACAGAGGGGTAGGCCAGCTTTCCGGAGGGCAGCAGCAGCGGGTGGCCATTGCCCGGGCCTTGGCCAACGAGCCCAAGATCCTGCTGCTGGACGAACCGCTGGGGGCTCTGGACCTGAAGCTGCGCAAGGATATGCAGGTAGAGCTGAAAAAGATCCAGCAGCAAACGGGGATCACCTTCATTTTCGTCACCCACGATCAGGAAGAGGCCCTTTCCATGTCCGATACAGTGGTGGTGATGGACGGCGGCGTGATCCAGCAGATCGGCACACCCATCGATATCTATAACGAGCCGAAAAACGCCTTTGTGGCGGATTTTATCGGAGAATCCAATATTTTGGACGGCGTGATGCTGGAGGACTACCGGGTAAGGTTCGCCGGGCATGAATTTGCCTGTCTGGATCATGGCTTCGGCACCAAAACGCCGGTAGATGTGGTGATTCGCCCGGAGGATATCGATGTGGTGGAGGCTGCCTCCACCCATATTACCGGCGAAGTGACCGCCGTTACCTTTAAGGGCGTTCATTACGAGATCATTGTGGACGTGGCGGGTTTCAAATGGATGATCCAGTCTACAGACTGCCGCCAGGTGGGGGACAAGATCGGCCTGTCCCTGACGCCTGATGATATCCATGTTATGGCAAAATCGGAATATTCCGGCACCTTTGGCGATTACAGCACCTTCAGCGATGAGATGGAGGAGGATATCACTGCCTCTGAGGAAGCCGCCAGCGAGGAGGGAGAGGAATGAAGCGCTCCGGTTCCAAGCTCCTTTCCGCCCCTTACACCATCTGGATCACGATTTTTATTGTGATCCCCATGCTGCTGGTGGTTTGGTTTGTTTTCACTGACAAGTCTGGAAACTTTACACTGGAAAATATTCTCAGTGTGGGCCAGTACTCCAATGTATTTCTGCGCTCGATCTGGCTGGGGGCCGTGGCAACGGCGATCTCCTTGCTGCTGGGCTATCCGTTGGCCTACGGTATCGCCAAAATGAGCGAAAAGCGGCAAAGCGTTATGGTGATGCTGGTCATGCTTCCCATGTGGATGAATTTCCTGCTTCGCACCTATGCCTGGATGAGTCTCTTGGAGGATAACGGGCTGATAAATGCTCTGTTTACCAGCTTGGGTCTGCCCCGGCTTCACATGATAAACACTGCGGGCGCGGTGGTGCTGGGAATGGTCTATAACTATATCCCGTATATGATCCTGCCGCTGTACTCCGTTCTCACCAAGATCGACCCCAGTGTGATCGAGGCGGCTCAGGACCTGGGAGCCAGCGATAAAAAGGTATTTCTCAAGGTGATCGTCCCCATGAGCATGCCCGGGGTGATCTCCGGCGTGACCATGGTGTTCGTGCCGGCGGTCAGCACCTTTATCATTTCCAAAATGCTGGGCGGCGGGGCAAATCTTTTGATCGGCGACCTGATCGATATGCAGTTCCTGGGAAGCGCGTATAATCCCAATTTGGGCTCCGCCATTTCCCTGGTGCTGATGGTGATCATTTTGATCTGCATGGGCATTATGGATCAGTTTGACGATGGAGAATCCGCAGGGGGAGGTGTCATGCTGTGAAAAAAGCGATCACAAGGCTCTATACCTTTCTGATCTTTCTGTTCCTGTACGCGCCCATTCTGGTGCTGATGGTTTTTTCCTTCAATGATACCGAAACCTCCAGCCGCACGGTGTGGAGCGGTTTTTCCCTGCGCTGGTATCAAAAGCTGTTTGAGGATCGCTTGATTTTAGAGGCCCTCCGGAACACGCTGATCATCGCGGTGATCGCGGCGGCTGCTGCCACCGTTCTCGGCACAGTGGCGGCCGTAGGTATCAATTCCATGAAAAAGCTGCCCCGGCGGGTGATGATGAACATTACGAATTTCCCCATGGTGAATCCGGAGATCGTTACCGGCGTTTCCTTGATGCTGCTGTTTGTTTTTGCGGTGGGGCTGTTTGGCGGCAGGTCTCTGGGTATGGCTTCTCTGATCGCCGCCCATATCACCTTCTGCCTGCCCTATGTGATCCTTTCCGTGCTGCCGAAGCTGCGGCAGATGAACCCGAATTTGTATGAAGCGGCTCAAGACCTGGGCTGTCCGCCGGTGCGGGCCTTTTTCAAGGTGGTGCTGCCGGAGATTGCCCCCGGCATCGTTACCGGTATGATCATGGCCTTTACCCTGTCCATCGATGATTTTGTCATCAGCTATTTTACCAGCGGCACCACCCAGACGCTGCCAATTTACATTTACTCCATGACTAGAAAGCGGGTCAGCCCGGAAATCAACGCCCTGTCCACCGTGCTGTTTGCGGTGGTGATGGTGCTGCTCATCGTGGTCAATGTCCGGCAGTCAAAGGACAAAGGTGTGCCCGCGGCGGAGAAGGAGGAAAGCTTATGAAGCAGTTTTTTTCCTGTTTTTTTTCCCTGCTCCTGCTGCTGTACTGCGGCTTTGCTGCCTCTGCGGAGGAGCTTGATACCGATGTGATTTTGAATGTCTATAACTGGGGCGAGTATATCGCCAACGGCACGGACGGCTCCCTGGACGTAAACGCCGAATTCACCCGGCGCACGGGGATCCGAGTGAACTACACCACCTTTGACAGCAATGAATCCCTGTATTCCAAGCTGGCAGGCGGCGGGGCGGACTACGATGTGATCTTCCCTTCGGAATATATGGTCTCCAAGCTCATTCAGGAGGATAGGCTGGCGGAGCTGGATTTTGAGAATATTCCGAATTTTCAGTATATCGATGAGCAGTTTCGGGACCCCGCCTACGATCCCGGCAGCCGGCATTCCGTGCCCTATACCTGGGGCGTGGTGGGGATATTTTATAACAGGGACTATGTGGAAAAGGAAGTAACCGGCTGGGATATCCTGTGGGATACGGATTACGCGGGAAAGATCCTGATGTTTGATAACCCCCGGGACGCCTTTGCCATTGCCCAATTCCGGCTGGAGCAGTCTGTCAACAGCACCGATCCGGAGGAATGGGAGGCGGCCGCGGCGCTGCTGAAGGAACAGAAGCCTCTGGTACAGGGCTATTATATGGATCAGATTTTTGACAAAATGGAAAGCGGAGAAGCCTGGATCGCCCCGTATTATGCGGGAGACGCCGCCATTCTGGTGGATAACAGCGACAGCATCGATTTTGTTGTGCCGAAGGAGGGCACAAACTTCTTTGTGGACGCCGCCTGTGTTCCCGTTACCTCCAGCCACAAGCGGGAGGCGGAGGAATACATCAATTTCCTTTGTGATCCGGAAATTGCCGGGGCCAATATGGACTATGTAGGGTATTCCACCCCGGAAACCGCCGCCAAGGAATACATTGACCCGGAGATGGTAAACAGCCTCGTTCATTACCCCGACAGTGAGATCCTGAAAAACACGGAAGCGTTTGTCAATTTACCGGAAAACATCAGTAAGCTGGCGGACACCCTTTGGGCGGAAGTAAAAATGGGCGGCCCCGGAGAAGCGATTGTGCTGGTGCTGATCATTTTGGGCTTTTTAGCGGTATATCTTGCTATCATTTTCTATAAGCGGAGAAAGCGGAAGCGGGAACTGACTTGATTCCCCTGAAAAGCTTATTTGCTTTACACGCCTTGGAAGCAGCCGTTGCAAAACGTCGAATTTGCAACGGCTGCGCTGCACAGCAGCGCCGAAAGCGATAGCTTTCGGGCATAATGAGCAATGATGAATTAGCAATTATAAGGGCGAGGACAAAATAGTAAATTATAGTTTAGCATCTACTCTTGGCGCCCCTGAAAGGGGAGAGGTCACGGCGAAGCCGTGACCGAGGGGTTCTTGCCGGAAAGTTGGTAAAACGTAGGTTTTATATGATTTTCCAGCGAGCTGGAACCCTTCCACCATGCAAAGCATGGTCCCCCTCCCCTTTCAGGGGAGGCAAGGGGTTAGTGCTATTCGTTAGTCAGTTAAATTCCAATTTATCAAACCAATCTTTTGCCCTTAATTGCTCATTTCTCATTGCTCATTCCTCATTTTTGTTGGGCGGCGCACTGCTTTTACAGAGCCTATGAAGCGAACAGCTTTCCGTACAAGGCAAATTTTTTGATTTTTCACAAAGAAATTTTGCAAAACCCCTTTACTTTTCCTGTACGTATGCTATAATGCGCAAAGCCTGAAAACATTTTGTGAAAGCAAAATGGGCGGGGCTTCTTTGAAAATGGAGAAGATATGGAATTTTTGTCCGGAAGGCGGTGCTTTCGGATAGAAAAGCAATATTTGCGATTTTCAAAGAAGCCCTTATTTTATGATTCCTTTTGTGAAAAAGGAGGGGTTTTATGTTTCAGTTGAAATGGCTTTGGGCGAGAATGAAGGGCTTTCGGAAGCGCTACATTTTCGCGCTTTGCTCCACCGTGCTGCTTTCCATGCTGTCCCTGGGAAATTCGGTGATCACGGCAAGCATCATGGATCTGGTGTTTGATCCCTTGCAGGCCACCGGGGTGGTGACGGAGGAAATCAAATCCCAGCTTGTGGTGCTGGTGGCGGTGCTGATCGGATTTACACTGTTCCGAACCGGCTTTGGCTATTTCTCGGTGATGACCTATGAGGGCTGTTCCCAAAAGCTGATCTACGGACTTCGCCGGGATCTGTACAAAAACATGCAGGAGCAAGATCAGGCCTTTTACAGCCGGAACCGCACCGGTGACCTGATGACCCGTCTTACCGGCGATATGGACATGATCCGCTTTATGGTGGCTTGGGTCATTCGCCAGCTGATCGACTGCGCCTTTATGTTCCTCACTGCTTCTATCGTATTCCTTGTTACGGATTGGCTGTTTGCTTTGAGCATGCTGGCGGTAACGCCGATCATCTTTGGCTTGACCTACCTTTTCTCCAAGCGGGTGCACCCCTTGTATGTGGAGCTGCGGGAAAAGCTTTCCCGGCTGAACACCGCCGCCCAGGAGAATATTTCCGGAAACCGGGTAGTGAAGGCCTTTGCCCGGGAGGATTATGAGATCCGGCGCTTTGATGAGAAAAACCGGGAGTATAAGGAGGCCAACAAAAACGCTTCCCTGATGTGGCTGAAATTCAGCCCTTATATCGACACGCTGTCTCAGTCCCTTTCCATTGCCGTGCTGCTGGTGGGCGGCGGCTTTCTTATCAGCGGGCGCATTACCATCGGCACTTTTACACTATTTAACGCCCTGACCTGGACGCTGACAAATCCCATGCGAATGCTGGGAATGCACTTAAACGATCTGCAAAGGTTTTTTGCCAGCGCCGGAAAGATCATTGAGCTGTACTATGCGAAATCCACCATTGCCAGTCGTCAGGACGCCGTAAAGCCGAAGGAAAGGGTGAAGGGAGAGATCTGCTTCCGAAACGCGGGGCTGACTCTCCATGGAACCCAGGTGCTGCGGAATATTGACCTTTCCATCAAGCCCGGCGAAACCGTGGCCATCATGGGCCCCACCGGCGCGGGGAAAACTTCCCTCATTAGCCTGATCCCCCGGTTTTCTGATGTTTCCGAGGGAGAGGTCACGCTGGACGGCGTGCCGGTGAACCGGTATGATCTTCGCAGCCTTCGCTCCTCCATCGGTATCGCCACCCAGGAGGTATTCCTGTTCTCCGATACGGTGGACGGAAATATTGCCTATGGTAATACAAAGCTTTCGGAGGAAGAGGTAAAGCGGTACGCGAAAATGGCGGATGTGGACTTTGCCGAAAAGCTGCCGGAGGGCTTTGATACGGTGATCGGCGAGCGTGGCACCGGGCTTTCCGGCGGCCAGAAGCAGCGTATCGCTTTAGCGCGGGCCTTGGCAGTGCGGCCTTCTGTGCTGATTTTGGACGATACCACCAGCGCGGTGGACCTGGAAACGGAAAAGTATATTCAGGAGCAGCTGGCAAGCCTGGATTTCCCCTGTACGAAGGTTATAGTGGCCCAGCGGATCTCCACCACCAAACGGGCGGATAAAGTAGTGGTCATTGAAAACGGCGCCATTACCGAAATCGGCACTCATGCGGAGCTTTCTCAGAAGCCCGGCTACTATCGGGAGGTATTCCTGCTGCAAAACGGCAGCAGTGAAGAAGAAGCAGGGCTCGAAACAGGAAAGGGGGAATAACAGATGGCGAGAAACAGATTTGATGTGGATGAAAACCTCGAAACTCCGTTTAATATCAAGCACCTTCTGCGGGCGGGCTCCTACATTGGCCGCCACAAGAAGAAAATGATCCTGGCTCTGCTGTATTCTGCTATTTCCGCCGCCGCGGCGCTGTTAGGCCCGCTGCTCATTCAGCGGAGCATCAATGTGTCCGTTCCCAATCGGGATTACGGCGAGCTGGTGCTGCTGGCCTTCGTAATGCTCGGCGCGATTCTGGTTTCCGTCCTGTTTTCCAGGGTGCGCTCCAAATACATGATCGAGGTGGGGCAGGAGATCATTTACGATATCCGCAAGGATCTCTTTGAGCACCTGCAAAAGCTGCCCTTCCAGTTCTATGACGACAGGCCTCACGGCAAGATTCTGACCAGGGTGATAAACTATATCAACAGCGTATCAGACGCGCTTTCCAACGGCATTATCAATTTTGTGCTGGAGATCTTCAACCTGATCCTGATCGCCGTGTTCATGCTGCTGTGTGATGTTAGACTGTCGCTGGTGGTCATGGCTGGCGTTCCGCTGCTGGCGGTGGTGGTATTCCTGGTAAAGCCCGCCCAGCGCCGGGCCTGGCAGGACAATTCCAATAAGAATTCCAACCTGAACGCCTACCTCCATGAGAGCCTGGACGGCATGAAGATCACCCAGGCCTTTATCCGGGAAGAGGAAAACGCCGAAATTTATGACCGCTTGAATCAGAACTGCAAGCGCACCTGGATGAAGGCGCAGTATACCTCCAACTTGATCTGGCTTTCCGTGGACAACATCTCTACCTGGGTGGTGGGGGCCATGTACCTTACCGGGCTGATGATGCTGGGGCCCCAGGTGCAGATCGGTACGCTGATCGCCCTGGCCTCTTACGCCTGGCGGTTCTGGCAGCCGATTTTGAACCTTTCCAACCTTTACAATACCTTCATCAATGCCGTGGCCTATCTGGAGCGCATCTTTGAAATGATGGATGAGCCAGTTACGGTAGACGACGCGCCGGACGCCGTGGAGCTGCCGCCTATCAGCGGTGCGGTAAAGTTTGACGATGTGACCTTCTCCTACGACGGTTCCATCAATGTGCTGGAGCATTTTGACCTGGAGGTGGCTCCCGGGGAATCCATTGCCCTGGTAGGCCCCACCGGCGCGGGAAAGACCACCGTGGTCAACCTGCTTTCCCGGTTTTACAATATCAACGAGGGCAAAGTACTGCTGGACGACCACGATATCGCGGGGGCAACACTGCATTCCCTGCGCTCCCAAATGGGCATCATGCTGCAGGACAGCTTCATCTTTTCCGGCACCATTATGGATAATATCCGCTATGGCAGGCTGGACGCTACAGACGAGGAGGTCATTGCCGCCGCCAAAACGGTGTGTGCCCATGAGTTTATCAGCCAGATGGAGGACGGCTACTACACCCAGGTAAACGAACGGGGTTCCCGGCTTTCCCAGGGCCAGAAGCAGCTGGTGGCCTTTGCGCGTACCCTGCTTTCCGACCCGCGCATTTTGGTGCTGGACGAAGCCACCTCTTCCATCGACGCAAAAACCGAGCGGCTTTTGCAGGAAGGCCTGCAGGCCCTGCTGAAAGGGCGCACCTCCTTTATCATCGCCCACCGGCTTTCCACCATTAAAAACTGCGACCGCATTCTCTATATTTCCGATAAGGGCATCGCGGAAATGGGAAGCCATGAAAAGCTTTTAGAGCAGAAGGGGAAATACTACCAGCTCTATACCGCCCAGGTAGAGGACTGACAGGAACTCGGTTTTTGAAAATTAATTCTCTGCTATGAAAACGCTCCCTGAACCAAAATTTGGTTCAGGGAGCGTTGGTGTTTCAATCAAAATAAATTGTAGTTTTACACACAGTTCCCTCCTGTCATTCTGAGGAACGAAGTGACGAAGAATCTCGTCCTTTATTGTCTGAGTAAAGAACTGAAGAACGAGATTCTTCACTTCGTTCAGAATGACAAAAGGAAGGCCAGCGGGTAACCGTAAAATTGTAGTTTGGCACACACTCTTGGCATTCTCGCCTGTCGGCTCGGGTGCAAAGCGCAGAAAGCTATAGCTTTCTTGGCGCATTGCCCTGCACCGACCGAGTTGACAAACGAGAACGGGTCAGAGCGGTTGCTGTGCCCCAGTGGGGCACGTTCAGCAATGTCTGAAGCGACAGCTGAGTTCTCCACTGGAGACCTTCCCCCCGACCGAGCCGACAGGCGAGAAAGGCAAGTGGTTAGTGCTATTCGTTAGTCAGTTAAATTCCACTTTATCGAACAGTTCCCCACTGTCATTCTGAGGAGCGCAGAAAGCGATAGCTTTCCTGACGAAAAATCTTGCTCTTTGCCCTTAATTCCTCATTGCCAATTCCCAATTCAGGCCTGCTACTGAAACTCCGTCATATTGGGCCAGTAGCGCATGGGCATGTTGCCCCGGCGGAGCTTGGGGTTTAGGCGCCCCTCAATGGCGATGGTTTTGTAAAAGCGCTTCCACAGGGCCCGGTACTTTTCCTCCTCCTCGTCCGGCGGGGGCAGGTCGATGCTGTCCGCCTGAAAAAATTCCCGGCTTCCGTTTTTGCGGTAGAGAAAGCCCAGCTTGTGGGTTTTGTCATAGATCACCAGGTTCTCTCCGGAGAATCTGTCGCAGAAATGAGAGGCAATGATAGGCAGCACGTTGTTATTGGGGGTGATCTCCGCCGCCAGAAATTCTCCCAGGTCGGAAAAGCGCAGGAATTCCACGTGATAGTGAGCTTCATGTTTCAAATACAGCAGCGCCTTGTTCATGGCGTGTACGTGATCGTTGGCGGCAAGCTTTGTGACCTTCGGGCCATGCTTGTAGCCCAGCAGCAGAAAGCGGAGCATGGTCAGCTCCTTTTCCTCCATGCAGGTCAGAAAAGCTCTGCGAAGTATGTGGTAGGCCTCCGGGGAGACCTTTTTCGGAATAGACCGTTCCACCCGGCTTGCCAGCTCCGGCACGGTATCGATGGCCTTGATAGGAAACAGGGTCTCCTGAGGCTCGTCCAGAGGTTGAATTCCCTGGGGAAGCCGCTTGTCCTGAAAGCATTCTGCCACACAGCAGAGAAAGCCGGGAAAGGTGCCGTCGTAGCGGTATACTAAATTTGACCTGTCAGACATTTTACATGATCCTCCTTGCTGGGTGAAAACAAAGACAACTGCTCCGGCGGCGCCAAATCCCTCTGGGAAAAGCCCCGTTCACTGACGGCCCCGGCAATAACCGCCGGGTTGTCGGTGGGCAAGGGAGAAATGCTTTTGCCGTTGCAGACAATGAAGTATTTTGCCCGCTTCAGCACCACGCCCAGCTTTTTCAGGGCGTCGAAATCCAACTTGGCATAGCGCCGGGCGGAGCGGATCCGCTGGGCGCTTTTTACCCCAATGCCCGGCACCCGCAGCAGCATTTCATAGGGGGCGCGGTTGATCTCCATGGGGAAATGCTCCATATGATTTACCGCCCAGTTGCATTTGGGGTCCAGCAGGGGGTTGAAGTCGGGGTGCGCATCGTCCAGAATTTCTCCGGCCTGAAAGCCGTAAAAGCGCAGCAGCCAGTCTGCCTGGTAAAGCCGGTGCTCCCGCAGCAGAGGCGGAGGCGTGTCTCTGGCCGGAAGGTTCCGGTCGTTGACCATGGGCATATAGGCGGAGAAAAACACCCGCTTCAGGCTGTACTTCTTATACAGCCCCTCTGTAAGGGAAAGGATCTGCCGGTCTGTTTCCGGGGAGGCCCCGATGATCATTTGGGTGGATTGGCCCGCCGGTACAAATTTGGGGGCCGCCCGGTATTTTACCAGGTCGGTGGTATTTTCCCGAATGCCGTCCCGGATCTGCCCCATGGGGGCCAGAATTTTTTCCTTGCTTTTCTGCGGCGCCAGCAGGGAAAGGCTTTTCTGGGAGGGCAGCTCAATATTTACGCTCATGCGGTCGGCGTAAAAGCCCAGCTGCTCCGTGAGCCGGGGGTTTGCGCCGGGAATGGCCTTCACGTGTACATAGCCCCAGAAATTTTCCTCCTCCCGCAGCTTTTTCAAGGCTGTAAGCATCAGCTCGCAGGTATGATCCGGGTTTTTCACCACCGCCGAGCTGAGAAACAGCCCCTCGATGTAGTTCCGGCGGTAAAACTGAATGGTCAGGCTTACCAGTTCTTCCGGGGTAAAGGTGGCGCGGGGCCCATCGAGGGAATGGCGGTTGACGCAGTAGGCGCAGTCATAGGCACAGTCGTTGCTCATCAGCACCTTCAAAAGGGAAATGCACCTGCCGTCTGCGGCAAAGCTGTGGCAGATCCCGGCCTTTACCGCGTTTCCCAGCTTTCCCGGCTGGCCGGGCCGGTCTACCCCGCTGGAGGTGCAGGCCACGTCATATTTGGCGGCGTCTGTTAAAATTTCCAGCTTTTCCAGTAATTCCATGGTTTCGTTCCTCTTTCCGGTGTGGTGCAAGCAAAGGCTCAATCCGGGCAATAGGCGACGGCGTCCGCCTGAAACAGCAGAGCGCCCTCTCTTCCACCGCCGGGAGCGGCAAATTCCGTCTGGATTGATTTTCGGACAGGGTAATTTCCGTGAAACCGCTCCCGGATCACCCGCTCCATCACAGGGATATTCCACACGTCCCGGAACAGGCAGTCCATTTGAACCACGCTTTCCAGAGTCAGCCCGAAAAGCCTCAGGCGCTGTTCCATTTGGTCAAAGGCGCCGTTTATCTGTTCCTCAATGGTTCCTCCCATGTTGCCGACGCAATACCCTAAAAAGCAGAAATTCCCCGCTTTGATAATGCCGGAATGGGCCCATTCCTCATTGTGCTCTTTTCTGATGATCTCACTCATGTCTGTGACCTCCTTTGGTAGAACGCTTTTTCTCTTTGTCAGGGCGGATCGTCATCGCCCGGGAAACGCTTCCTTTGCCGAAGCGCTCCCGCAGGGAATCCACTGTGGTTTCCAGCCGCTCCAGCCGCTCGTTTCCGCCTGTGCTGTCAAAAAGACTGGTCTGTGCTTCCTGGGCGCTGAGGAGCTTTCCGGCCCGAATTCCCAAAAGCCGCACGGCCCAGCGCTTGTTTTCCCGGCGGTACAGGGCGAGAGCGGCCCGATAAAGGGAAGCGGAATCGCATACGGCGGGCTCGATGCGGCACTGCCGCTGGAATTCTTCAAAATCCTTGCTCTTTACGGTGATCTGTACCTCCCCGGCCTTTACGCCGTGAGCCCGAAGCCTTGAGGCCACCGTTTCTGCCAAGGAGAGAAAGGTTTCCCTGATCTCCTCTTCTGTAGAAATGTCATGGGGCAGGGTAACGCTGTTTCCGATGGACTTTGCAGGCTCTCCGCCGTCCGCGGGGCAAACCGGCGTTTGATCCAGCCCGTTGGCGTAGATCCACAGAGTTTCGCCGATCCTTCCCAGCATGCTCCGCATGGCGGAAAGCTCCATGCGGGCGATATCCCCTATGGTGCGAATGCCAAATTTCTTCAGGGTCTTTTCCGTGTGCGGGCCTACAAACAGCAGCGTCTCGCAAGGCAGCTTCCAAATGACGGATTCCATTTTGTCCCTGCCGAACACCGTAACGGCGTCCGGTTTTTTGTAATCGCTGCCCAGCTTGGCGAACACCTTGTTGAAGGAGACCCCGATGGAAACGGTAAGCCCCAGCTCCATTTTGATCCGCCGCCGAAGCTGCTGGGCGATCTCTTCTCCATCGCCGAACAGCCGCTCGCTGCCGTATACGTCCAGCCAGCATTCGTCCAGGCTGAAGCTTTCCACCAGGTCGGTGTACTCGCAGTAGATCTCCTTCGCCAGCCGGGAAAAATGGGAATAGCGCTCGTGGTGGGGCGGCACTAACCGCAGCTCCGGGCATTTTCTTTTCGCCTGCCAGATGGGCTCCGCCGTTTTTACACCGCACTGCTTTGCCAGCATGTTTTTTGCCAGAATGATCCCGTGCCTGCTTTCCCGGTCCCCGGCCACAGCCATGGGTACATTCCGGTACTGGGGCGCGTACAGAGTTTCCACGGAGGCGTAGAAATTATTCATATCCACATGCAGAATGCCGTTTTTCACAAGCCATACCTCCTGTAAACTCAAACATGCGTTCGCAACCCACACTTCTATTATAGAACGTGCGTTCGGAATGTCAAGAGGGGATTTTTGAAAAATAAAATTTTCCAGGCAGCGGGCGGAGGCGTGTTTTCGGTTCGGGAGCAAGAAGAGCGGTAAGCGGACTAGTTGTTAGTCGTTAGAGAAAGACAAGCCCCCTTTTTGTCATTCTGAGGAACAAAGTGACAAAGAATCTCGCCCTTGATCCCGGAAAAGGGCAAAGGACGAGATTCTTCACTTCGTTCAGAATGACAAAAGGAAAGAAAGTGGCTTGCTGCTAAATTATAGTTTAGCACTTACCCTTGGCTTTCTCGCCTGTCGGCTCGGGTGCAAAGCGCAGAAAGCTATAGCTTTCTTGGCGCATTGCCCTGCACCGAACTCGCCTGTCGGCTCAGACATTGCTGGACGCGCCTCACCGGGGCACAGCAACCGGAGCGAAGCGTAGAAAGCTGTCACGGCAAAGCCGTGACTGAGGGGCTTCGTGTTAGAAAGCTATAAAAAGCTAGTTCTACATAAATTTCCAGCGAGCTGGAACCTCTCCACCACCTGACGGTGGTCCCAGAAGGTTGCAAAGCAACCTTCTTCCCCTATTCAGGGGTGAGCGCGTCCCGGTGGGGGGAAGGTCTCCAGTGGAGAACTCAGCTGTCGCTTCAGACATTGCTGAACGTGCCCCACTGGGGCACAGCAACCGCTCTGACCCGTTCTCGTTTGTCAACTCGGTCGTTGCTGGACGTGTGCCACCGGCACACAGCAACCGAGCCGACAGGCGAGAAAGGCAAGAGTTTTCTGCTATTCGTTAGCCCTGCAAATTCCACTTTAGCGGACTCTTCCTTTGTCCTTAATTGCTCATTGCTAATTGCCCACTGCACTTTGCCCTTTCTAAACCACCCACGACTAGCGCCCTTCCAGCAGCTTTTCCATACAGGCCGTCAGGGTTTTTTCGCTGAGCGCACCCAGGTAGGCGTCCACTACCATGCCCTCAGTGTCGATAAATACCGTGGCGGGAATGGAATAAGCGCCATAGGCTGTGGCGGCGTCTTGCTTTGTGTCAAAATAGACCGGAAAGGTGTAGCTGTTGTCCGCCATGAATTCCTTTACCACCTCTTCCGTGTCCCGGCCATCGGTCATATTCACCATCAGGAAGGTTATGTCCTCTCCGTAGGACTCGTAAATCTTTTGAAAGGCGGGCAGCTCCGATTTACACGGCCCGCACCAGGTTGCCCAGAAATTGATCACGATGGGTTTTCCGAAAAAGTTGGACAGCGATACGCTTTTTCCCTCGGGATCCAAAACCGTGAAGTCCGGCGCCGGGATCTTTTCGGGAGTGGAGCCTTCTGCGGAAGAGGAAGCCGGGGAGGACGCCTCTGAAGAGGCTCCGTCTGCAAAGCTTTGATCCGCTGTGTATCGCTCCGCCAGGCGGGGATAGAGAAATGCCGCGGCTGCCAGCAGAAGCACCAGCGCCGCCGCCAAAAAAATGGTCGTTTTTTTCTTCATGATACGATCCTTTCTTCTATTGGGGGGTGATCCCGGTTTTCAGTTCTCAGGAAAAAACAGCCAGCAGAGCATTCAGCCAGCCGAAGGCCATGGCAATGCCGATGAGGATCAGAAATCCACCGCACAGCAGGTTGACTACCCGCCCGTGCTTTTTAATAAATTGAAACGCGGTATTCAGCTTTTCCAGTAAAACGGCAGAAAGTAAAAACGGCAAGCCCAGCCCCAGGGAATACACCACCAGCAGCAGGGCACCCTTCGCCGCACCGCCGCTGGTAGAAGCCAACATCAGGGCCGAACCGAGGAAGGCCCCCACGCAGGGAGTAAGGCTTACGGAATAGATCACACCGAACAGAAAGGCGGAAAACACGCTTTTGATCTCCCTGCCGGAGCGCATGCCCTGAAAAAAGGGCAGCGGCAGGATCTCCAAGTAACTCAGTCCAAACAAAATTACGATGCAGCCGCAAACAATATTCACCGCTGTTTGATACTCCTTCAGAAAAGCTCCCAGTGTTCCGGCAAAGAGACCCAGCGCGGAGAAAACGATGGTAAACCCCAGAACAAAGGCCAGGGCACGGGGCAGTGTCCGGCGTTTTTCTCCTGTGCCGCCCGCAAAGTAGGAAAGGTACAGAGGCAATAGGGGCAGCATACAAGGCGATAGAAAGGAGATGACTCCTTCCAGAAAAGTGATAAGATACTGCATAAAAAGCTTCCTTTCGGTGGTTTCCAGAGAGGCTTCTTTCAGTATAAGGGAATATAGCCATATGGGTCAAGCCCTGTAGGCAAAGTTAAAACGTTTTTCTTTACTTTTTGAAGAGACAGTTTTACAATGAGAGAAAAAGGAGGGAAAGCCTGTGGAGATGAGGCCCATTGGCTGGGTGAAAAGCGATTTTCAAAGCAAATTCGGGATCCCCCGGCAAAGCGGACTGGTGGAGGAGCTTCAGGCCCGGGTGTTTTTTTCTCCGGAATACCGGATCAAAGAAGCCTTTCGGGGATTAGAGGGATTTTCTCACATTTGGCTTTTATGGGAATTTTCCCAAAGCGTGCGGGAAAGCTGGTCGCCCACGGTGCGTCCGCCCCGGCTGGGCGGCAATAAGCGCCTGGGCGTGTTTGCCACCCGGTCTCCCTTTCGGCCCAATCCCCTTGGCCTTTCCTGCGTGAAGCTGGAAAAGGTGGAGCTGGAAGGGGCCGAAGGCCCGATCCTGCATATTCGCGGGGCGGATCTGCTGGACGGTACGCCCGTTTTCGACGTGAAGCCCTACCTGCCCTATGCGGACTGCCGCCCCGAAGCGTCTGGCGGTTTCGCGCCGGACACCCCGGAAAACCGGCTTACGGTAGAGCTGCCGCCGGAGCTTGCGGAAAAAGTGCCCGCCGAAAAGCTCCCCGCGCTTTTCGGCGTACTGGCGGGAGATCCACGCCCCTCCTATCAAAACGACCCCCAGCGGGTTTACGGCATGGCCTTTGCCGGGCTGGAAGTGAAATTCCGGGTGGAAAACGCCACACTGTTTGTTTTGGACGTTCAGAAATAGAGAAAATAAGAGAAACCTCACAGGCTTCTGTGTGTTTCATAAAAAATTCTGAGAAAGGTTGTGGGAAAGATGAATTGGAAAAAGCAGGCACGTCAAAAAAAGAGGCGGCCTGCGGCCTGAGAAAAGCCGCAGCCTGCCGGAAGGAGAATTTATGGAACCGATCGTCATTCGAGAGTACGACCCTTCTCTGGAAAAGCTTTGGGTAGACCAATTTGTCCGCTACGCAAGGGAGGATCTGGGAGATACGCTGCCGGAGGAGATCCTGCGGGAAAAAATTGCCCGGGGCGTGATTTTGCGAAACCAGGAAGCCGGCATTTCCTCCATTGCCCTTGTACTGGTGGGGGACGCGGTGGCGGGCTTCGCTTTCTATCAGGTAGATTCTCCGGAGAGCGACTGGTGTAAGCGGCCCGGCTGGGGACTGATCCGGGAGTTCTGTGTGCTGCCGGAATTTCGCCGCCAGGGCTGCGGCACGGCGCTGGCACAGTATGTGGAACAAAAGCTGTTTGAAAAAACAGACCGCTTATATCTTACCGCCCACGACGAAGCCGCGATCTGTTTTTGGACCGCCTGCGGATACCGTGATACGGGAGAGGATTTTACAAACGGCCATCGCCTGATGGAAAAAGAGAAATAGGAATTTCCGAAAGTTCAAAAGATGGGTCACTCTTGGAGTGCCCCATCTTCTATTTTGAGAACAGTTCCCAGAAATTTCGTAGGGGAAATGGAAAAGCGCTCGTAAATATGAAGCAGCGCTTCTGTGGTCACTTCGGAGGAAACGACTCCCTGTTCCACCTGCTTGTAGCACTCCACACTGATCTCCAGGATCTCCGCCATGGATTCCTCGGAAAGCCGATAGTAGCTTCGCAGTGTCGCCACGTTACCACAAAAATTTTTCAAAGCCTGAGATGCTTCTTTGCTTTTCATAAATAGAAAACTGCTCCTTATAGCGAATTTCCTCTATTATACAGCCGGCAGGCAGCTTATGGTATGCCGGATTCCCGGTTTTGCAAAAAATTTTCCGTGCGGAAAAAGGGGCATTTTGCAGAACTATGGAGAAGAAAGGAGAGAAAAGGGACTGCTGTAAAATAACGCGTTCTGCAGCGGCCCCTGATCTCAGACGCTTTTCTTAGATGCTGGACAGTGGCATGCAATGAGGAATTAGCAATGATAGGCGAAAACAAAGAAATAAATGATAGTTTATGGAACAGTTCCCCCTTGTCATCCTGAGGAGCATAGTGACGAAGGATCTCGTCCTTAATTTCTAGGGGAAGGACAAAGGGCGAGATTCTTCACTTCGTTCAGAATGACAGGTGGAGAGCGAATGGATAACCGCTAAATTCCAATTCATCGAGTTCTCTCCCTGCCCATAAATTTCTCATTGCTCATTACTAATTCTCCGCCGCTCTGCCGCGGTTTCTTACTTTTTGTGTTTTTCGGTTGTACGGGGAATGCTTTTATGCTATACTAAACGTCAGATGCTGAATACTAAAAAAACAGGATTGTTTAGAGTATCTTCTGGGAGGATAGGAGTATGGCAAGCGGCTATTATCAGCCTTGCGCGGAGTTGGACAGGTGCAATGAGCTGATCGAAACATATTTTTTGAAAAAACGGTATCGGGAATGCTTTGAGGGTCATCTTCCCCTGGCGGAACAGGGATATCCTCTGGCGGAATGCCAGGTGGGATATTTTTATTACGAGGGTCTCGGGGTGGAAAAGGATCTCGAAAAAGCCTTCTATTGGACAGAACGCGCGGCAGAGCACGGAGACTGGGACGCTCAGTGCAATCTGGCCGAATTTTATGAAGATGGTATCGGCACGGAGAAAAACCTGGAAAAGGCGAAGGAATGGTACCGAAAGGCCGCAGAGCAGGGCCATGATATGGCGCTGGCGAAGTGTAAAGAGCTGGGAATTACACTGTAATTGCCGGCGGGAAGGCGGAGTGGACAACCTATGGGGGAGCAAAGCTTAAAAACAAGACTCACGGCTTATACAGGGGAATTTATGGCGGCGCTGCTGCTGATCCAGCCCCTTTTGGACGTGCTGTCTTATTTCATGCAGGAGCACGGCTCCACTGTGGTGACTACCGCTCTGCGCACGGCGCTTCTTCTTGTGGTGAGCTTTTACGGCTTTGTCATTTCCAACAGAAAGCAGCTGTATGCCGCCTGTTATGCTTTGATCGGGGGCTTTTGGCTTTTGCATATGCTGAACTGTTTCCGCACAGGCTATCTTCAGCCGGTGGGAGACGCGGCGGAATATTTGAAGCTGGTACAGTTCCCTTTGTGGACGCTTTCTTTCGTCACCTTTTTTCGGGAAAAGGACGGGCTGGATGCCCGGGCGCTGGGGATCCTCACAGCGAATTTTGCCATCATTTTGCTGGTGATCGGCCTTTCCTACGTGACCGGTTTTCCCGTATACACCTATGATTTCCCGGAGCGTGAGATCCAGATCGGTGTTCTGGGCTGGTTCGGCGTGGCAAATGCCCAAAGCGCGATCCTCAGCCTGCTGGTGCCCGCTGTGCTGCTATGGGGGCTTCGCACGGAAAAGCTGTGGGTGTTCTGCCTGTGCGGCGTATCGGGGTTCGGCCTGCTGTATTTTACCGGGACCCGCCTGACCTTTTACACGGCGGTGCTGGCAGCTTCCGCGTTCCTTGTTTTGATTTTCCTGTGCAGAAGACCCTGGGTGTTCGCTTTGCCCCTTTTGGCGGCGCTGATTTTGCTGCTGGCGTTCCGGGGCGCTTCTCCCATGGAGGCGCGGCAGAAGGTTTCCGGCACCTCTTTTTCCGTATATCAGGAAAAGATCGACGCCGTCATGGGAGAGGATAAGGATTTCGTTTACAAAAAGGGTGAGGAAATTCCTCCGGCGGTTTTGGAAAAGATAGAAACAGTGTACCGGGAGATCTACGGAAAGCAGGGCGTTTACAAGGAGGTTCTGCTGGAGGACCTGCTGGATCGGTTTGGGCTGCCGAAGGTTTTGGAGAAATTTGAGTATACGATCAGTGCGAAAACCTTGAACAACAGCCGTATCAGAAAGCTGAAGGCCATGGAGCTGGTGTGGGAGGAGCAGGACTTTCTTACCCACCTTTTGGGCATGGAATACGAAAAAGCCCAGATCGGCGGGCACAATTACGACCCGGAAAACGATTTTCCCGCCTTGCTTTACAATACGGGATATTTGGGCTCTGCTCTCTATCTTTGTTTTGTGCTGGGGCTTCTTTTCTATGGGCTGCGGGAATTTCTGCGCAGGTTCCCTTCTCTGCTCACCCCGGAATTTGCCACCGCCGCTATGATGCTGGTGCTGGCGCTGGGAAGCGCGCAGCTTTCCGGGCAGGTCCTGCGCAAGCCCAATGTTACCGTATATGCTTCTCTGGCGGCTGCCATGCTGTATGTGCAGGCCCGGGAAGCGCCTTCTCAGACCCGATTGCGGCCCGGCTATAAACGGAACCCCGCGGTGTATTTGAAAAAGATAGGATAAACCGGATCGCCCCTGTCTGGAGCTTCTGAGGAAAAACATGCCGGAGTTTCCGGCCAAGGAGCATGGAGAAAAGAGATATGATAAAATCGCTGCAAACTGCCATTGAAAACAAAATGTCCGCCGTGGTGCTGGCGCTGCTTGTGATCCAGCCGGTAATGGACGTGCTCTCTTATTTCCTGGGGGAAATGGGGAGCAACGCCCTTTCTACCGCTTTGCGCTTCCTGTTGCTGGCAGCGGTGGCGTTTCTGGGTTTCTTTGTCAGCAGCAAAAAGAAGATCTACTTTTTATTTTACGGAGCGGTAGCCCTGTTCTGGATCGCCCATATGCTGAACTGCCGCCGGATCGGCTACCAGTCCTTTGTGGCGGATATGGCGAATTTTCTGCGTATTTTGAATTTCCCCATCTTTACCCTTTCCTTCGTCACCTTTTTTCAAAAGGGAAAGGAGATCCAGAAAAGCATTTATCTGGGCTTTGCCGTCAATCTGGGAGAGGTCCTGCTGTTTACGGCCCTTCCCTGGGTTTTGGGCCGCCCGGTTTACACCTACGGCGTTTTGCAGGTTGGGGTGCTGGGCTGGTTCAGCGTTCCCAGCGCTCAGAGTGCCATTATTGTTTTACTGGTTCCCCTGGCGCTTTTATGGGCGTACCGCACCGGGAAATATCCCGTGTTTTTGGGGGTCATGCTTCTCAGCTTTGGCCTGATGTTCGTCACGGGAACAAAGCTCACCTTCTATTCCATTTTCATCATCGCGGGGGCCTTTGGGTTCCTGTTTGCCCTGAATTTGAAAAAGAAATCGCTGAAATATGCTGCTCCTTTACTGCTTCTTCTGGTGCTGGTGTTCCTGTTCCGCCATCACTCGCCCATGGCCCTGCGGGAGCAGATGTCCGCCTATGCCCGGAATAATTACGGCGCTCTGGTGGCGGAAAGCCTGGAAAACAGCGGCGCGGACGCGGAACTGATCCGAACGATCCAGAACGGCTTTGACGCGGCAAATACCTCAGAGGAGAAGCTGGAGCAGATCCGCCGAAGCCTGATCGGCGTGTATACGGATAAAGAGGTGTACGGCGTTTTCCTGAAAAACCTCCACGATCGTTTTGGCGTGTACAATGTGATGGCGGCCTATGGGTACACCACAGAGCCCTCTATTTTGTCGGATTCCCGTATGCGAAAGTCCATTTTTGCCAAGTTGGTGTGGGAGGAAAAGGATTTCGCTACCCGGCTTTTGGGCTTTGAATACAGCGATATGCTGATGGGCGGGGAAATTTACGACCTGGAAAATGATTTCCCGGCAGTGTACTATTTTTGTGGCTATTTGGGCTTTGGCCTGTACCTGCTGTTTTTTGCCTACCTGGCCTTTATTATCCTGAGGGCCTTTTTCCGGGATATCGCTGCCTGTATTGCGGAGCGAAAGGGAAAGCCCGGAAACCCCGTGCTCAAGGGGGCGGGCTCCTTCTGGCAGGGAGTGCAGCGTTTCCTTACTATAGAAATGGGAGCGGTGGGCATGACCTTTTTACTTGCCATTATCGCCGCCCAGATCTCCGGCAATGTACTCCGCCGCCCCAATGTGACGGTGTATTTTGCCGCCGCCTCAGCCTGTGTGTACCATCTTACGGTGGATCTGCGGCGAAAGGAAGAGCCCCACGACCTGATCGGGGGGTTCTAGATACTAGATGCTAGACGCTGGATTGCACCGGAAAACCGAGCGCTGCTCGGTTTTCCGGTGCAATGCCACATGATGGGGAATTAGCAATTAGTAATTAGCAATGAATGGCAAGTCTCCCTCTTTCCGTCATCCTGTTCTTTCTCTGTCATCCTGCTTTTTTTCTGTCATCCTGAGCAAAAGCAAAGCAAGCTTTGCTTTTGCTCAGGATCTCGTCCTTCAGCTCTTTACTCAGGAATTGAGGTTGAGATATTCACCAAGAAAGCAGGGCGAGCCCCGCTTTTTGCTTAGTAAGACAGCAGAGGCTGCCTTTTTCTCTGACCTTACTAATTGCTCATTCCTAATTTCTAATTTCTTAATTGCCCTCGCGCCTTTTCTAACAACTAACAACTAAAGACCGAGATCCTTCGCTTCGCTCAGGATGACAAAGAGAGGGCCTTTTCTCTTTCTAAACAACTAACGACTAATAACTAACAACTAAAAGCCCAGAGCCTGTAATTCAGTACAGGCTCCGGGCTTTTAGAGAGTATATGAGTGATGAAAAAAGAGTTGTACGCAATTTGGTTTCACTTAGGCTACAAAGAAGCCGTTCTGGAAGGGAGAGAGCCCGCCCTTTACTACAGCATAGTTTGCCATGTAACCGGCGCTGCCGTTTAAGAAGCGATCAAACCGGGAGGGCTGTGCTTTGCGGGTGCTTTTCTCATTACGCTTGTTCAGGGTTTTAGAGGTGTAATTGGTTTTCATAAAGAAAGTCTCCTTTTCGATGAAGTTTTGTTTTTTGAAGTAATTTCCTGTTTAGGCTACAAAGAAGCCGTTCTGGAAGGGAGAGAGCCCACCCTTTACTACAGCGTAGTTTGCCATGTAACCGGCGCTGCCGTTTAAGAAGCGATCAAACCGGGAGGGCTTGTGAGCAGCTTTCTGACTGCCCGTGGTCTTGTGAATAGTTCTGGAGGTGTAAGTGTTGTTTGTGTTTTTCATGAAAACTACTCCTTTGCTGTAAGATACGCCTGTCATACTGTTTGATAGGCGGTTTGCTTTTTTCTATGGCTCTATTATATGCCGTGTTTATAAATTTGTCAAGCGTTTTTATAAAGATTTTTGAAAAATTTTTTGGAAGTTCATAAATCTATAAAATTCCAGGAAATTAGCGGGATTCAGCGAGGTGGATCATATGAAAAGGAGGGAGATAGATAAAAAAATTTAGAAAAAGCTTTAGAAAAAACAAAAAAAGGAAGAGGAAATCACCTCTTCCTTTATAAACATATTTAGAGCCTTGCGTTCTACTGAAACAGAACGCAGGATATGGTGCTTGGGAGCGCTCCTTCCGGAAAATGTGCCTTATTCCGCGTTTAAGTCCTTTACGCTGTCCCGAATCACCAGCTCAGCGGGAAGCTCGTATTTCAGCAGGGTAGAAGAAAAGCCCGACCGCCGCAGCTTACGAAGATCCTGAAGAAGCAGAATGCAGGTGCGGCCCATCAGCTGGCTGGAATTTTTTACGGTAGTCAGCCTGGGAGAAACCATTTTGGAAATGGGGTTATTGTCAAAGCCTGTTACAGAAATGTCTTCCGGTACGCGGTATCCCAGCTGCCGTAAAGCGTTTACGGTACGCATGGCCTGCCGGTCGTTTTCGCATACCAAGGCGGTGGGCAGGTGCTCCGCCTGGGAAAAAGCCTGCACCAGCTTCTGATGATCGTACAGATCGTCGTCTACTCCGGCCCGGAAGAAAAATTCCCGGTGCTCTTCCAGACCCAGCTCGGCAAGAGAGCAGCGAAAGCACTGGCGGCGGTCCTTTTGCCAGCCGAATTCCCACCCGCTGGAAATATAGCCGATCTCCTTGTGGCCGCAGCTTTTCAGATAGCTTACAATATTGTACATGCTTTGGCGGTTATCGACCCGAACACTGTTGACAGGCAGCGCGGGATCGTAAACATCGATGAACACCGCGGGCACTTCTATTTCCTGGATCTCCCGCAAAATCTCTTCGGTGATCCGATGGGTCTGTACCACCGCGCCCACAATGCTCCCGCTGCGCCGGAACAACTCCGCCGGGCTTGTGCCGTTTTGGCACTTCATGTGAAATACCACCAAATTCAAATGATTGTCCCTGGCCTCCGCCTCGGCGCCCTCCAGAATACCGGGGAAAAAGGAAAAATCGTCCTCCTCATCATCGCAGTCCAAATAAGAAAGAAAGGCGATGGATTTGCAGCCGCTTTCGGCAGAAGCGATGGCAGGAGCTTCCCCCTCCCGGCAGGATTCGCACATCATGCTTTCACAGTCCAGCTCCCGTATCTTTTTCAGCAAAGACTGGCGCAGAGAATCGCTGATCCCGGGCTTGTTATTCAGCACCAATGAAATGGTGGCGGGCGATACACCCAGCTTTTTCGCAAGATCCTTGGCTTTCACAGGCAACACCTCAAAAATACGCAAAGGCTGTTTTATAAAGTTTATAAACTTATTATATCAGATTCCCCGAAAAATGCAAGAGGCGATTTTGTGCAAGGAAGGGGAAAGCTTCGCGCAGGCCTCCGCCCGGTAAAAGGGAGGCTTCCCTTCCAGCTCCCCAAGGATCTCCCGAAGCCGCCGGGCGGTTTCCTGATCCGCGATAAAGGGCTGTATCTCCTTTTTGGGCATATCCCGGACGGCGGTCAGAAGGGGAGACACTAAAAAATAGCTGTACCGGCAGAATTCCGGCGCATAGAAGGTGTGCAGGCGGTTGGGATTGATCACCGCCAGCTTGCCGGCCTTGATTGGAATCTTCAGGGTATCCGATACGGCGATCCCGCTGCCCTCCGTGCAGAAAAGCAGCTCCGTGGCCTCGTGCCAGTGCAAAAAAGCGCTTTCTTCATTGTGCTCCAGCACGGCTGAGGAAAAAAAGACGGGAAGCTCGGAATCGTCGTAAACGTCCGCGTCATATTCATAGAAATTCATCAAAGCACCTCCTTGTGCAAAATCGGACAAGCTTTCTGCAAGACTCTTGCTTTACTTCACAGGAATATCCAAGGTAAAATAAAGCCAGAGAGGAGTGAAAAAATATGTTCCAATTTCCAATCGGCGTCTTGCTGGATTCCTTCCGTACCGACCCGGAAACCGCCATGAAGTGAGCCTCCCGGCTGGGGCTGAAGGGAATACAGGTGTATGCCACATGGGGTGAAATGGCCCCCGAAAACATGACTTCCGCTCGCAGAAAGGAATTTCTTTCCATGGCGGATTCCTACGGCCTGAAGATCTCCGCCCTGTGCGGCGACCTGGGGCACGGCTTTTTTAATCCGGAAACGAATCCGGAGGCTATTGAACGCTCCAAAAGAATTTTGGAGCTGGCAAAGGAGCTAGGCTCCAATGCCGGAACAATCCTCTGATTTTTCCGGCTGCATTGCCCGAATGCGGGAACTTTCCCGGGGGAAGGACACCATTACCGGGCATTGGGAGATCGCGGGAATCTTATCGGAGCAGGCTCTTCCCACCTATCCATTGGGCTTTCCGGAAGAATTTTGCCGGGAGTTTTCCCGGCAGATCGGGCGGGGGCTGCTGTGTAACCGGCCCTATTCCGGCACTCAGGTGCTTTGCGATTATGGCGAGCGCCATTTGCAAAGCGGAGACCTGATCCTTTACACCTCCGCAGACAGCGTGTGCCAGCTTGCCGCCTATGAAGAGCTGGTTCCGGTGGAACAGCTTTATGAATACTGCGAGATCGCCAGAAGCATGCTAAAGGTGGGCAGGGTGATCGCCCGTCCCTTCCGCGGGAAAGCCCCCGCGTTTGAGCGCACCTCGGCCCGCCGGGATTTTTCTCTTTCTCCCCCCCGGTACGACCATGCTGGACGTTTTGCGGGAAAACGGCCTGGAAACCATTGCCGTTGGGAAAATCGAGGATATTTTTGCCGGGCGCTCCATCAGCCGGGCCATTCACACGGAGGATAACAGAGACGGCATGGAGCGAACTGCGGCCATTGCCCGGGAGGAATTTCAGGGCCTCTGCTTTGTGAACCTGGTGGATTTCGATATGAAATACGGCCACCGCAACGATATTGAGGGCTACGCCCGGGCTCTTTCCGAATTCGATCGGTGGTTGGGAAGCTTTCTTTCCCTTCTGGGGTGGGAGGATCTGCTGCTCATCACCGCCGACCACGGCTGCGATCCTTCGTTCCCCGGCACGGACCACACCCGGGAGTACACGCCCATGCTGGCCTGGGGCGCTTCCGTGAAGTACGGCGGGAATTTGGGAACTCGGGAGGGCTTTCTGGATCTTGGCAAAACAGTTCTGGAATATTTTGAATTGCCGAACACGCTGCCCGGAAACTCTTTTTGGCGTGAGATCAGTCTTTCGTAATTTTGAAAAAAACGTTGACAAATCTTTTGGGGAATACTACAATAAAGGGCGAAAAATGAAAGAAGGGGTGCAAAAGATTGTCTTTGCGGAGCAAAGCCAATCTTCTTGGAGTTTGCGAAGCAAACTCCTCAAAGGAGAATGGTTTTGTCTTTGCGGAGCAAAGCCAATCTTCTTGGAGTTTGCGAAGCAAACTCCTCAAAGGAGAATGGTTTTGTCTTTGCGGAGCAAAGCCAATCTTCTTGGAGTTTGCGAAGCAAACTCCTCAAAGGAGAATGGTTTTGTCTTTGCGGAGCAAAGCCGATCTTCCTGGAGTTTGCGAAGCAAACTCCTCAAAGGAGAATGGTTTTGTCTTTGCAATGTGTGGACGATCTTCCCGGAAAGTTGATTTATTTCCTTTCCGGGTGCTGAGAGGAGCTTCGAGCTTAAACCCTTTGCCCGACAGGGCAGGAACCTGATGCGGATAATACCGACGTAGGGAGCATTTCATGATAGGCCGGGCGAGAAGCCCGAACTGGGTTTTGCGTGTCTGCCGCAAAGCGGCTTGTGAATGCGTTCTATGTCATTTGGGAGAAATTCTCAAGTGGCATTTTTTCATTTTTCAACATACTTTGTCCGAAGAAAGGAAAAATGAAAATGAAGCAAAAAACGAAAAATCTGGTGTTGGGCGGCGTTTTGGTTGCTCTGGGAACGGTGTTTTCCTTTATCAAGGTGTTCGAGCTGCCCCAGGGCGGATCCATTACCCTTTGTTCCATGCTGCCGGTGATGCTGTTTGCTTATCTGTGCGGCACAAAATGGGGCTTGGCGGCAGGGCTTACCCACAGCGTTTTGCAGATTTTATTTGGGCTGAACGCCTTAAAGGGTATTACAGCCGGAGCGGTGGTGGGCTCCATTCTGTTGGATTATATCTTGGCCTTTACCGTACTGGGGCTTGCCGGTGTTTTGAGAAACAAAATAAAGCACGATGGCCTTTCGTTTACGTTGGGCTGCCTGATCGCCGGGCTGCTTCGGTATTTATGCTCCTTCCTGTCTGGTTGGATCCTGTGGGGTGAATTCGCCGACGCGAATTTTTCTCCCATGCTGGCAGGCATGAGCGGCAACACCCTGGCCTGTTTCTATTCTCTCGTTTATAACGGCAGCTATATGCTGCCCGAAATTGTCATCACCTGCATTGTCGCATTCGTTATTATGCAGACCGCAGGCCCGCAGCTGAAAAAGCTGGCGGGAGACACGGCGCAAGCATAGCCTTCAAAGCTTGTACGCCTTATTCTGTTGGGAGAAGCGCTCAGAATAAGGCGGCGGGTTTCGGGAAAACTAAGGCTGTAAAACATGGTTTTACAAATCTCATCAAACGAGGTGCCTTAGTATGAACAGATTGGAATGTCAGGTCACGTCCTGCCAGCACTACTGCGATAACCTTTGCTGCCTCCCCGGCATTCAGGTGGACGGCCCCGCCGCTCGGGAAAGCAGCCAGACCTGCTGCGATTCCTATGAGGAGCGCAGACAGGGCTCCGGTCAGAACTCCACCGACCATGTTCCCAGTGTGGACAGCTCCATCGATTGCAGCGCCGAGCACTGCGCCTACAACAAAAATTGTAAGTGCGAAGCGGAATGCGTTTGTGTGGGCTGCTGCTGCGGGGACGTGTGCTCCAAGGGCGGTACCGAATGCTGTACCTTCCAGCCTGAATAAGCAGACGATTCGGGCAAAGCCCTGCTCCCCCTGCGGGAAGCAGGGCTGCTTTTTGCTCTTTTCTCAAAGGGAAACTTGTGTTATACTGACTGCGAAAAAGTTAGAACTTGTACCAATGGAATAAAATGTACAGCTTTCCGGCAGATTTTATCGGGAACTGCGTTTTGTTCCCCGGTAAAGTCCGTTCAAAAATCTGCACGTGTATCCTATCGGTACAAGTTCTAAGAAAGAGAGAAGAGATCATATGATAAAGCTTTTGGCCTTTGATTTGGACGGCACCACCATTACAGAGCACAAATATCTTTCTCCGGGCAACAGGAAAGCGCTGCTGGCGGCGGAGGAGGAGGGTGTTATTCTGGTTCCGGCTACCGGGCGCATGAAAAGTTTTCTGCCGGAGGAGATCACGGCCCTGCCCGGGGTGCGGTACGCTATTACCTCCAACGGCGCGGCGGTTTACGACCTTTTGGAGGATCGGGCGGTGCATGAAAGCCTGATCCCCAACGAAAAGGCCCGTCAGGTTCAGGAAATTTTGGAGGAGTACGATATTTTTATCGAATACTACCGAAACGGCGGCGCCATCACAAAAACAGGCTATCCGGAGATGATGAGAACACATTTTGGACTGCCGGAATCCAAATGGCACTTTGTGAATGGCAAGGGATACTCCTTTACAGATAATTTCAGGGAAATGTTGAAGGAAACCGGGCTGTGTCCGGAAAAAATAAACCTTCCCTATTTGAAGGGCGGCCTGCGGGAGGAGCTGTGGGAGCGGCTGGAGGGCCTGGGCGGCCTGCGGCTGACCTCCTCGATCCCCGATAACATAGAGGTAAACGCGGAAAACGCCCACAAGGGCGCGGCGGTGCTGGCCCTGGCGGCTCAGCTGGGCGTTTCCCGGGAAGAGATCCTGACCATCGGGGACAACGGCAACGATGTGACCATGCTGAAAGCCGCCGGCTGTTCCGTGGCGGTGGAAGACGCCTCCCCGGAAGCCCTGGCCGCCGCGAAATACAGTACCGCCGCCCATGACCGGGACGGGCTGGCAAAAGCGATCGAAAGGCATATACTGCTCAGAGGTTAACTGCGAGAGAAGAGCCCCCGCTTTTGTCAAGACTAAATGCTAAAAAAGTCTAAAAAATATTTTTAGACCATCAGGAGGGCCGCCACTTGTTCCCGGAATAGGTGCTCGGAGCACAGAAAACCGAACATTTTTCGCGGGTAGTTGTTCAGCCATGTCTCGACGCGCTTGACTTCTCGGGGCGGCACCTTGCTGAGGTCGGTGCCTTTCGGGATGTGTCGCCGGATCAATCCGTTTTGGTTTTCGTTGCTGCCTCGCTCGCTTGGCGTGTACGGGTGGCAGTAGTAGACCTGCGTGCGCTTTCCTTTCCCTCGGCGTTTTCGTTCAATCCCGGCAGCGTCCGAGAACTCGGTGCCGTTGTCGCAGGTGATGGTCACGAAGATCTGAGGAAAGAGTGCGCCGATCTTTCGCTCGATGCCGTTCAGGGCCCGCACGACGCTGGCGCTGGTCTTATCCTTGAGCGGCACAATGATCTCTTTCCGTGTGAGGCGCTCGGTCAGTACGAGGAGGGTGTTTTTTACGCCCTCGCAGCTTTCGACCGAGTCCATCTCCCAGTGCCCGAAGGTGGTGCGCTCGGCCACTTCCTTCGGCCGTTGCTCGATGCTCTTGCCGGCAGGGGCTCGGCTGATGACCGTTTCTGGCTTTCTTGCCGGTTTGCGCTTGCCGCCCTGTGGCAGCATCTCGGTCGTCAGGTCGTCGCCGAAGATCTCCTTTCGGATGTAGTTGTAAACCGTGCCGGCGCAGATTTTGACGGCGAAGGGCCACCCGGCCACCACGGCCTCGCCGATGGCTGCCTCCGGGCTGTACTTTTCGTCGCGGATCTTCCCGATCAGGTAGTCTGCCAGCTCGTAGTCGTTGCCGAGCTTCAGGTCTGGCCCTTTCGCTCTGAGGTGCTCCTCGTAGAGCCGCTGGGCCCCGTCTGGATTGTATCGGATCTCGGTCGTGAGGTCGCTGTTTGTGTGCTCGTATGTGCTCCGCTTCATTTCGCGGTAAATTGTGGTATAGTGTACGCCGAGCTCCTTGGCGATGTCGACCGGCTTCATGCCGGCCCGCAGGAAGGCGTCGAGCTGGATCCGTTTCGTTTCTGTCAGGTGGCTAAAATGTTCTCCCATGATTTTCTCCTCCTATATGCAAAAAAGGGGCGGCCCATCGGCCGCCCCTTTCGGGTTTTACTGTCTGTCGTATTCTTTCAGGAGCTTGAGGGTCTCCCCGTCTGTCAGGATGTCGCCCAGCCTGCACTCCAGCGTGTTGCAGATCTTGAGGAGTGTTGGCAGCTTGGCCCCGTTGAGATCTCGAGCTCCTCGCTCGTATTGCTGGAGCACTTGGACATTGAGCCCCGCCAGCTTTGCGAGCTGAGATTGAGACAGACCGGCCTCTTTCCGAAGTCGTTGCAGGTTTTGGGTCTTGTTGTCCATAGCGCAGCCCTCCTTTTCTTGCTCCTATTATAGAGCATTTGCTCTATAATGTCAAGTGCGAAAATTGCAATATAGTCGCATAACAGAAAAAGCAGCACGGCAAAACGCCGCGCTGCTTCATTCTTTTCCGAGTAGATGGTAGATTGTCACGCCGAGAGCGTCGGCCAGATATTCGAGCTCAAAGTCTGCGACGATGCGCTCGCCGGTCTCGATCCTGCTGATGGCTTTCTGTCCGAGGTTGAGCCCTGCGAGCTGGAGCTTTGCCGCGAGCTGTTCCTGTGATAGGCCGGCCGCCTCACGGCAGGAGCGCACCTGTTCGCCGGATGCGTTGCAGCGGCCGGAAGGCTTGTATATTTTCATTGGATGCGCCCCTCCTTTTCTGTATTTTATGCCAAAGATGACTATGCTATATTGACGGTATCACGATTTCCGTGCTAATATTATCCCAAAGATGTCTAAACGCTAAAAAATGCAATAATGCCAAAAGGAGGAACACGATGGGGTTGTTTGATTTTTTGAAGAAAAAGCCGGAGGCTCCTGCTGTCTCTGTGAAAATTGAGGCCAGACAGGTCGAGGAGGAGGTAAAGCAGCGCACGCCCGGCGAGCTTCCGATGGCCGATGTCAGCGGGTATGTCAGCCCGTCCGGCGGCTTTGTAAATTACGGCCGTTTCCGCGTGTCAGGCACGAACGCCAGCACGGGCAGGAAGAACACGAAGCGGTACGAGGTGCAGGACGAGGCCGCTGCCAGAGCTGCGGCTATTGCCGACGGGCTCTCTGATCCGCTCGAGGTTTCTGTCGAGCCGTCTGCCGAGCCGTCAGATCGGCAGGTCGACTATGCGCTGGAGCTGGAGGCGATGCTGCCGGCCGGAGCGTGCAAGGAGGATGTCAGTGCCATCATCAGCAGGATCACGGACGGCGACGAAGCTGCGCCGGATCCGGGTCTCTCGAGGTGGGCGCACGACTGCGGCGTCAAGTTTTCGCGCTTTGTTGGCCGTGATGCTTTCTTCGGGTATCTGTTCCAGCAGATGCACGGGGCAGATCGCGGCGTACTGTATGCCTATGCCGTTTTTCTTCAGGAAAATGGCGGCGCCTTCAGCGATCCGCGCCGGCTGCCGGTGTATGGCGCACTGAGACGGTGCGGCGAGGCCATCGCTGCGGATCCGTCGCTGGTGAAGTCACTGGACGGCAGAGATGTGGACGATTTACGCAGCCCGAACAGGGGCACGAAGATTTACAAGGCGACGGCCGATTTTTTGAAGCAGCAGGGAGCCATCTGAACGCAAAAAAGCCCGCCCGGGATCTCCCGGGCGGGTTTTCTGCGTCTATGTAGTTTTAGACCTTCGCGGTGTAGTCCAGAGAGATCCAGCCGGCGCCGCTTTTCAGCTTGCCCCATTTCGAGGCGCCGGGCCCTTCGGCCTCCGCGGTGATGGTGTAGATCCCTTTGTCCTTGATGGAGCCGTTGGTGCCGTAGTTTGTGCCCGGCCCTTTGCGGATGTTCAGCTCGTCCGTCGTGACGCGGACACGGTAGGCGGTAGCTTTCCCGCCCGCTTTGATGTCGGCGGCGTCGACCCATCCGTAAACGGTGGAGCTGCTGCCGGCGGTTGCCTTCAGGTGGTAGGGGTGAGCCTTCCCGGGGGCGACGGCCGTGACCTTCGCCTTGCCGGGTTTGCAGGTCTTGGCTGCTGTGGCCGCGGATCCTGTGTAGTGCTTCGTGCCGGTGAACTCCACCTCGTCGCCGACCTTCAGATCGGCAGCGCCGGCGTCAGGCTTCTGGCCGCCCCCGGTTTCGCCTGCGGGGCTTCCGAGCCTGCGGTTTACCTCTGCGGCGATCTCTCTGTGGCGCTTGTAGAGGTAGTCGCCCGGGCAGGCTTTCGCAGCGTAGTCGCGGTGCACGGTCATGTTGCAGCCGTTCAGGTGGTTGACGCGGTCAGTCTTACTGGTAGACCAGACCAGCCGCTTGATCCCGTTGCGCTTGCAGATGTCGGTCACGAGATCCAGCAGCGCGGCGTATGCCTTGGCAGAGACAGGCCAGTCCGGGGCGCCTCCGTTGTTGGCGACCTCAATGGTGACGGCCCTCTGGTCGTTGGCGCCGGACGAGGTGCACCACGAGCGGTTTGCCTCGTCCACATAGAGGGCGACGCGCCCATCTGTGCCGACGCCGTAGTTGCTGGACGCCTGCCGGGAGGTGGACGCGAACAGGTTGCCGCAGGTCTCGACGGACAGGTTGCCGGCCATGCAGTGGATCGTGATGGTGTCGATCTTCTTGGTGCGCTTGCCCGAGTGGTTTGGGCTGAGCTTGGTGTAGCTGACAAGCGGGCTGTTACTCATGGCCGTCGTCCCCCTTTCCGTTTGCGAACTCGCCGCGGGCTTCCTCGCCGAGCTCCTCGCCCGGCTTCAGGTTGATGTCGTCGAAGTCGTTGCTTTTCATGGTGTTTCCTCCTTTGCAAAGATAGGGCGGGCCGTATTGACCCGCCCCTTGTGCGTTATTAGATGGGCAGCGCGCCGCCGTTGAGCTGGCTCACAGCGGCCTCGATGGCCGCGTTGACGCTTTCCTCGTCGACCGAGAAGCCTTTTTGCTTCAGGAAGTCGAGGACATACTGCTTTTTCTCGTCGCCACGGCCCTGCCCTTTGTAGAGCTGCTCAGCGGCAGCGACGCCGATCTTGACCCACTCGACCAGCTCCTTGCGCTGTGCGTCGGTGGTTTTGCTCTTGATCCACGGGATCAGGAACACGCTGACCGCGGCAGCGATCAGCATAATGGCCGCGTTGATGATGGGTGTGATGTCGATCATGTTCATCCTTTTGCCTCCTCATTTTCTGGTTGTGTTTGTGTGTTTTCGTACTCTCCGGCGGCTGGCCGCGGGTTTCCGTCGGCGTCCAGCCCGTGCCGGTTTCTGCTGACTTTCTCCGTGGCCGATGCGGCTGCATAGCTCACGAGATAGGTGACGCAGGCCGTGAAAATTGCGATTGTCACATCGCTGGCGGTCTGCTTGTCCATGAACGCAAGGACGAAGGAGGCCGTGGCGGCCGCTGTTGCGATCACCACGGCCCACGCCGCGAGCTTCTTCTTGAACTCCCACGGCCGCCGCGTTCGTCTCAGCCGTTTGGGCTCGTATTTTCTCATGGGCGCCCCCTTAATACATGGAGCGGATGCCCTGCTCGGTGAGGAAGTCCTTTTGTTCGTGCTTGACCTGCCGGGCATATTCGAGAGCCGCTTCCGTCTCTCCGTTGGCGTGGCCGTTCTTCAGCGCTGTGGCTGCGGCCTCACCGAGGGCGATGGCTGCCCCGACGCTGCGCACGAGGAGCACCTCGTTTTTCTCCCGGGCTTTCTCTCTGCGGTCGAGCTCCTCGTCTCTTTTGGTCATGCGCCGCTGGAGCATCCAAAAGCAGAAGCCAGTGATCGCCGAAGGGATCCCCATGATTGCCACGAGCTGTCCGATGTCGAGCTGGATCATGCTGCGCCTCCGTTCTCGACATCGACGACCTTCCACCCGGCCGGGTAGTCTGCCGGGCTGCGGTCGTTGGCCCCATCCCTGATGGAGCGGTAGACCTTTCCGTCAGTCCAGAGGCAGACCTCGCCCTTCTGGTAGCTGTCCTCGGCCATCGTCGGCTGAATAAAAGGCTTTGCCTTTGCCGGGTCGGTGGTGTGGTAGGGAGCCCAGTGGGCCGGGCTCTTTCCGGGCTCGATGTCGGGGTTGTTCTTGGTGCTGTGCTCTTGGCAGCAGCGCCAGCTCTGGCCCGCGTGAGTGCAAGGCTCGCCGACCTTGTGGGTGCCGTCCCCGTCGGGGCCGGCCTTTGTCCACGCCGGCAGGATCTCCTCGCAGGCGATGACCTGCGTGCCGGTGCGCTCTCCGGCTGTGATGGCGGCGATGGTGCTCAGGCGAGCGCTGCGAAGCGCAGCCTCGAGGCCGCTGTACTTTTCGCTCATTTCGTCAGCCCCCTCTCAATGGCACCAGACAGCTCCCCGAGATCCTTCTCGATGTCGTCGATGCGCTTCTTGTCCTCGGGGGAGGTGCCGCCAGCGGCGGCAGCCTCCTCCTTTTCGCGGATGGCCTTGATGCTGTGTTCCATGAAGTAGACCATGCTGCTCCTCCTTTCTGCTTATGCGAAGTTGCCGCCGACCGACTGGATGAAGCAGGGCCCGGTTGCGGATCCGCGCAGCAGCTTGACCCTGATTTTCACGCCCCACTCGTCGGCGGTTTTCGTGGTGTTGGTGAAAAAGTGCTTCTGGCCGGTGAGCACCTTGTTGGTGATGACCTCCCATGTGGGCGCCGCGTCGTTGCCGTTATTGCAGATCTCCACGGTCAGCGTGCTGCCGGCGGGGAAGCTGCCCTGAATGTTGACGAGCGCCTTGGTCGGCATTTCGTCGGCGGCCATCGCAACGGTCTGGACGAACTCGATGGCGTTGACTGCCTTGGTGAAGGTCAGCGTGCGCACGGTGCTCTCGTTCTTGGCGTCCGTGGCCGTGATGGCGATGGTGTGGGAGCCGTTCAGCATCTTCAGCCATGTGTCGGCCGGGATGCTGAGGGTGTTCGTGGCGCCGAGGGTTGCGGTGTAGCTTCTCAGGGTCGCTCCGTCCAGCTTCTCCACGACTTTGACCTGATGCCCGTCTGCGTCGGTGACGGTGTACTCGTAGCTCGGGGGCGTCGCCGTGAAGCTGCCGAGGTTGGTGTCCTTTCCGCTGATGACGGGCGGCCGGTTGTTGGTCACGGTGCGCTCGGTGCCGGTTGTGTATGCTGACTCGGCGCCGGCGCTGTCGTATGCCTTGACCCTGTACTGCACCTTCGCCCATCCGTAGGTGATGGCGTCGGAGAAACTGCGGGAGGATCCCTTGTAGACCTGCCCCCATGTGCCGCCGTCGACTTTGCGCTCCAGCACATAGCCGCTCAGGTTGCCGTCGGGGTCGGTCGACTGGCCCCACGAGATGCTCAGGTTTTCCCCGCCGATCACTTCGCTCGGCACATTGATGGTGGCCGGTGCGGTGGGCGCCTGATTGTAGATCACGGTGTAGCAGCCGTCGGCGTCGGTGGTGTCGGAGATCAGGAGATCAGAGGACAGATTACAAGCGGGGCGAAGGCCGACGTGGCCGCAGTAGGCGCGGTTCCAGCCCAGCGCGCCATCGGAGCTGACAAAGCGGGCGTTGTAGGCCGACCCGGCATAGGCGTCCGCGAGCCACCACCACCACGCGGCATTTGCGGCGGGGTTGCTGGAGTAGTTGGAGTTGGCGACGCACTCAGGCGTCACGGTTGCGATGCGGCTGGCGTTGTCGCTGAAGATCGCCAGCTTGCTGCCGGCGGTCACATCGCCGGTCAGGTTTACCTCCGAGCAGGTCAGGAGGAAGATCTTGTCGGTGCAGGTCTCCGTCCCGCCTCCGTCGGTGGAGCTCCGGCCGACGACGCGGTTGGTGCTCAGGAGCGCGTTGCGCTCGTTGGCCGTGAAGGCGTTGAGGAAGCCGGCGATGGTCTGGTACTGGTTTACATTGTTCCAGACATTGGCAGCGCTCGGGGGAGCGTCCGCGCTGTGCTGCGCGGCGTACCACGCGTTTGCGGCGGCTGCGCTGTTGAGCCACTGCCTGATGTTGGAGTAGATCCAGCGGTTATTGCCGTAGTTTTTGCGGTCGCTGTTGCCGTTGGCGCTCTCCTTCGCGTCGAAGCACATCATCTTGATGATCTGTGCGGTCACGAGGGTGACGCTGTTGTTGGGGAAGCCGCTGTGGTTTTTGTCTGCCACCAGCCAGATGATCGGCTTGCCGTGCAGGCTGCCGAACTTCACCTTCGACTTGTTGGCGAGGTTGCTCAGTTTTTGAGGCATGAGGGTCGTCTCCTTTCGGTTGTTGTTTCAGCTCCGGGAAATAGGCGAAGAAGTAGGCGTCCATATTCTTCCGCAGGTGGTAGGTGTTGCCGTGCGAGATATGGCCGCACCAGCTCGCGTACGACTGGACGACGCTCTCGAGCGTCATCTTGCCGCTGTCGACGAGCTGCCTGTATTTGCGGATCTTGCGCTTCATGTTGTCGATGCTCTTTGCCCACACCTTTCTGACCACCTTGCCGGTGTTCGTGATGTAGGTATGGAAGCCGAGGAAGTCGATGCCGTTCTTCAGCGGGAAGATCTGCGTCTTTTTGTTCAGCCGCAGGCCGAGGGGTGCGATGTACGCCTCGATCTCCTTGAGGATGCGCCGGAGCTTCAGCTTGTCGCTGTCGATGATGTAAAAGTCGTCCATGTACCTGCCATACACGAGGCCGAGATCGTCGCGCAGCCAGTGGTCGAACTCGTCCAGATAGAGCAGGGCGAGCAGTTGGCTCGACTGGTTGCCGATTGGTATGCCCGGATCCGGCGTGCTGTCGATGATGATCCACAGCAGCCACTCGACGAAGTCGCGCAGCTCAGCGTCGTCGACGACGCTGAACGCCTTGCGGGCGGTCTCGTAACAGTAGGAATGGAGCAGGGTATAAAAGAACTTTGAAAAATCGCCCTTGAGCACCCAGCCGTCGGCGTAGTCCCACTCCTCCATCGGCCGATATGGGAGGCCGGCGGCTCTGCGTGCTGCCTCGTCTGCCGCTTTCCGGCTGAAGAAGTAGTGGCGCATAGCGTCGGCCAGACGGTCGAGGCCGTCGTGGGTGCCTTTGCCGTTTTGCCCGGCATAGTTGTCCCTGATAAAACGCCGGCAGAATACCGGCTCGAGGATGTTGTCGCAGAGCGAGTGCTGGACGACCTTGCCCTCGAAGTCGATAGCAAGGACGAGCCGCTCCTTGGGCTCGTAGACTTTGAAGGGGTAGTACGGGCCGAAGGTGTACTCGCGCCGCTGAAGGCGCTCGGACAGGTCGACGGTGCGCTCAATGGCCTCCATGCGGTAGCGCATGGCTGTCGGGTTGTCTCGCTTTCCGCAGCGGGTTTTCTTATAGGCGGCGTATAGCGAGGTAAAGCTATTTACTTTGTTTTCCATAAAAATATCCCTGCCGTGGATAGCTCCGGCCACGCTTTGCGTACGCCGCCGGGGGCATCGGCAGTCCTGTGTTTACCCTTGACCGCGCCGGTCAGACGGCGCAGGCTGCGGGAGGGATACGCCTTCCTTGGACGATGGTGCACAGTGTTCGCCGCCTCTCGGCGGTTAATAAGTCGGGCTTTCCATCGAAGCGGGGCGAAGGCCGTTGTTGCCGTTGTAGGCGTTGTTCCTGTTCAGCGTGCCATCGGAGTTGACATTGCGGGCGTTGTTGGCCGACCCGGCACGAAAAAACAAGGCGTACCCCACAGGGCTGCTATTGATGGCGCGCTTGCGCGTCCATCTTGGCGGCCCTTTCTTTATCTGACTTGTACCACTTTGCTGTCTGGTTTTTCACTCCCGTCGCCATCCGTGACCAGTAGGCGAAGGCGTCATCACTGAAGCCGCTGAGGATCTCGTGGGCGAGCTCGATGTGGTGCAGCAGCTTCCGGCAGTTGCGCAGAGCTGAGCGCTGCGCCCTGTATCGGAGCTCCCGCTCCTCGCGGTCACTCAGGAGCAGGTCGTTGGCCTCCATGAGATCGGCCACCAGATCGCTCGCCTCGTTCATCATGCGTTGCGCAAGCCCGAGCCTTTCCTTCTTCGGGAAGATGTTGGGGTTGCGCGTTTTGAGGTATGTGTGCTTTTCGAGCTCCTTGGCGTCGGTGATGACCTGCATCTCGGGGAGTTTCTCACGGCCGAAGGGCGGGCGGCCTACATTGGCCCGCTCGTATGGCCGCGAGTGTCCGTTGCTTGCCATAAAATCTCACCTCCTCGCCTTTTATTGTGATCTTTGCGCCCGTCCCGTCGTAGGCTGTCCCCTGTATAACGATCAGGCCGTCCTCCTGTTTGCAGCAGGAGCATGGAAGCGCAAGCTCGACGAACAGGTGGGCGATGACGCAGGACGCCTCCGGCAGCGGGATCGGGGTGTACCCATGCCCGCGCACGGCTTAACACTCGAGGCGCTGGAGCGAAGCGTTCCAGATGCCGGTAGTGAGAGTGATGCCCTCCAGATCCACGAAGGTGATCTGGAAGGGGTTGGTCACGATGTCGCCGAACACAGCATCCCACAGGGTCGTGATCTTGCTGGTGTTCTGCGCGACGGTGTTGCTCAGGTCGACCACGGCCTGCGCAGCCTGCCGGGCGATCTCTATGGCCTGCTGCGCGAGCGCAAGGGCCTCGTTTGCCGTGGCCTGCGCCCCGAGGGCGATGGCCTTGTAGTTTTCGTAGTCCTCCTTCGTGGCGTAGGCGTCTGCCGGGATGTATGCGGTCACATTGGTCGCCGACCCGATGGCCGTGACGATGTCGATGGTTTTCTCGACGATGGTGGAGCCGCCGATGGGCGGGATCCACTCGGCGAGATCGCCGCAGTTTCCGTAGCAGTACAGCACCTCGCCAACGGCGGGGTCGGGATCCTCTGCATAGAGCCCGAGCTCCCGGTAGTAGAAGCCGTCGCTCACTTCCTGATTGGTGAACACGCCGCCCACGGTGACGGTGCCGTCTCCGTTGATTGCGAGCTTCGTGATGTCGACGGTCGCTTTGGGGTTGATGACCTCGGTGAGGGTGCGGGGCGTCTGACCCTCCTCGAGGTAGCCGTCGCCGAGGACGATCTTGGTGTATTTGATGTTCTGGCCCGCCACGCCCTTCGCCAGTACGACGAGGCCCGCGGCGGTGATGTCGTTGTTGATAAATGCGGCCATGTTTTTCTCCTTTCCGCTTTAGTCTGCGGCGAGCACAGCGCTGGCGCCGATGCTGACGGTCTCGTGGTTGTTGTCGTGGACGACCGCCGCGTGGTACAGGTGGAGCTCGTCGCTGCCGAAGATGTGCGTCTCGTGGGTGTGATCCCGTGCTGCCATCCCGGCAAAAAGCTCCATCTCGCCGGTCAGGCAGATCAGGACGGCGTCGAGCCACGAGCTGCGCCGCTTGACTGTGCCGAGTAGCTTCATAAAGAGGTCAAAGTTTGCGTTGACCATCTCCGGGTTGTCGCTCAGGATCTTGAAGTGGTGAGGCTGGCCTCCGTACTCGTACCACTCGCGCACCTCGCCGCTGCCGAAGTAGTCGGTGATGATCTGCTCCACGGCGAAGCGGGTGCCGAGCTTGGCGTACACGAGGTCGCTGTTGCGGATAACCGCCCGCTTCGTCTCGATGGGCGCGGTGCTGTCATACCATTCGATGCGCAGCTCCCACGCCATCTCGTCGAGCTCTGCGTCGCTGAGCTTGTCGATCTTGTCCCACCTGCTGAGCAGTTTGAGGCGTGCGTAGGCGTCGCGGCTGATGATGTCGCAAGCCGCCGCGAGTCCTTGGTCGCTGGCGTCCTGCTGCATCCATGCGGGCAGGAGCTTGACCATCTCGATCTCGTTGAGTCGCATTTACACCACCCCCGTGACGCTCTTGTGGCTGACGGTCAGGTGGCCGCTGAACTTTGCGACCTGCGTGTCGCTGACCGGCGTGTGCGCCGGCTTCGCTACATCCACGCGGATCGCGCCGGTGAGGTTTTCGCCCCACGACGGGCACAGGATCAGCCTGCGGAGCTGGTCGGGGTTTACATCCCGGCCAAGAGCCTCCACCTGCCACTCGTTGTAGCGGGCGATGGCTCCGTCGCTTCCTTCCACATTCGCCACCACTTCGGCCTCGGTCTCCGGCGTCGTGTAGTAGACGAGCTCGATGTCGTATGGCACAGTCTCAGGCGCCACGGCGCTCACCAGATCCGTGAGCGGTCTGATGTCCTTTGCGTTGACGACCTCCAGCACTTTCTCCAGCATGGCCTCGTCAGGGATTGCGCCGCCCTCCAGCAGAGGGACGATTTTGACGCAGCCCTCGAGGGTGCGGGTGATGGTGATGTCGATGCTTTCCGCGCCTGACAGGGCCCCGGAGAGCTCGATGGTCAGCAGGTCATCCGCGTATGTGACGGTGTAGTCACTGCCTTCAAGCGCTGGATCCGCGCTGCCGCTTGCTCTGACGAGCAAAGTCTCGGGCTTTAGGCGGGAGCCGCCGAGGAAGGCACGGCCCGCGTAGGCTGTCAGCGTGCGGTCGATGGTCTCGGTCTCGCTGACGGCTTTGGCGTCCACGATGGAGCTGTCTGCTGTCATCGTCCAGTAGATGTACGCCAGCTCAGGGCCGGCCGTCGACCTCTTGGCGGGTGCCAGACGGATGCGCTCACGCAGCCGGTCGTCCCCGTCCTTTGTGTAGGGCTCACCATCGTCGCCGCCGGCGGTCTCCGTCAGGTTTGTGACGCTCTCAATGTACGGGATCAGGTCGACCAGCGTGGTGATGGTACCGGCTGTGTAGCCGTTGTACTTCGCGCCGTTGTCCACAGCCGAGGCCGGGATCTCGACAGAGTAGGTGCCGGCCTGAAGGACGGCGATCTCGTCGGTCGCAAAATAATTTTCGCTGTCCGGCGTCGCCTTCGTCCATTTCGGGATGATGATGTTGCTCTCGAGTGGTGTGCTTACAGAGAAGCGCATGATCGTGGTTGCCTTGTCGCCCTCGAGCCGCCGGACATCCAGCCGCTCGCCGATTGCGTCCAGCACTTGCCCTCTCGCATAGCGGAGGAGCGTCTGCCGGCCCGCGTCGTTGATGCTGTTGTAGAGGGCCACAAACACAGCCACCAGACCCTCGCCGAAGATGCGGCGCTCGTCTCCGGGGTAGAGTGGCTCCGATGCCGCTTTCTCCAGCTCGGTGATGATAATGTTGTAAAGACTGGAGGCGTCTGTGGTGACGAGGCTGATGTCCTCGCCGTAGTTGTTGGTCGGGTCGCTCATGTCGATCACCTCCTTCATGTGATGTTGTCAATGCTGGCCCGGAGCTCAAAGTTGCCGGTATCGGCAGCCAGAGCGGCCAGCTCGGCCGAGCTCAAAGAGACGCGGGGCTCGTATGTTTCCACGACGAACTCCACATCGGCGGTCAGGTCTGAGCCTGCCGTCTGGCTCGGCTTGTCGATCAGCGTGCGGTCGATCCCCTTGATGCGCTCGTAGGGCACCTCCCCGCGGATGGTCTTGAGGAGGTTTTGCACGCAGGTTTGCGGTGTTCCGTTTCCGCTTGCTTTCATGGGATCACCTCGCTTTACTTGGTCAGTTGCGTGTTGTTTGGCTTCTTGGCAGCCTTGTCGGCGCTGGATGCTCCGACGGTGACGGCTGTGAGCCGTGGCCCTGTGCCGGATGCGCCGGCCGGCGATGATTTGCTGCCGCCTGCGCTGGCCTTTTTCCCGCTGGCTTCCTCGGAGTATTCCGTCAGGGTGATGGAGATCTTGCCCTTCAGGATCCTGCCGAGGTTGTCGAGCGTTGTGTCCCCGAGGCTCACGGCGGTGAGCTGAAGGTTTGCCGGGCCGAAGCGGCTGCCGGCCAGATAGAAGGGAGCGTACTGCGCGATCATAGAGACCCACGAGTCGAACTCGCCGCGGACATCGCAGCCCACGGCGGTCGCAAGGTCAAAGTCAAAATTGAACGATTGCAGCTTCAGGGCCTTGGTTTTCGTGGCAGGAGATCCGGCCTTGTCGTCGCTGTTCTCCGTGTCGAGCTCGACGCTGGCCGAGACGCCGTTCAGGGCGGCGATCCGTTTGCTGGACACGCCCCATGTTTTTCCGTTCCATGATGCCATCACGGACATCGGTGTCACCTCCTTAATGCGGGCCGCTGGTCTCCCCGTGGACGCCGGCGTGGGTGTGGCTGTTGAGGCTTATGGCCCCGGCCTTGACATCGCCGCCGGCCACCACATCGGCAGAGGGCACGCTGACGCCCTTGTCCTGTACGGTAAAGGCGCCTTTTTTGATGGTCACATCGCCCGGGACGGTGCCGCTCCACTCTCCGTCCATGCGGGAGATGATGATGCCGGTGCCGTCCTCGAACATAGCGTAGGCCACTTCAGTGCCGACGGTCAGACCGCCCATCTCGCCCCGGAGATACCACGGGATCGTCAGCGGTCGCGTGACCATACTGTCGGCCGTGCTCGGGAGCACGCGGGCGGTCGTTTTGTCGCCGTTGCGGTCAGGTGTTCCCTCCACGCTGGAGATCTTGCCCTTTTGGATCATTTGTGTGTTGCTGTTTGGCATGGTTTAATATCCCTCCAGTGGTTTGCGGAGGTAGAGCTTGCTCCTCGTCTTTACATAGTCGTGCCGGATCCGGCTGATAAAGGCCGGGCCGTCCCACGACTGCACTGACTGAGTCTCCAGAGTGACCACGGAGCCCGCTGCGTAGTTGCGCAGCAGCGAGCCCGTCCAGAGCGTGCCGACCGTCGCGCCTTTGTTGGCGTCCCGGAGGAGTCCTTTTGCGAAGCGGTCGGCCTCGCTCTGGTCAGTCATTCGGAGCGGTAGGATCTTGCGCAGCACCTTGTCGCCGCCCGAAGGGGCTGCGAAGGTGCCGATCAGGCCGCCGTTTACAGCTTCGGCTGAGCCGTAGGCGTTGGCGCCCTCGTCTCTGTACTCGAAGTCGCTGGCGGGCGTGATGGTGATGGTGTCGGCAGGCGCTTGGCCTTCCATGTATGCCTCGTCGTAGACCACCAGCTTGCCGTCGTACACCAGAAACGCCGCACCCTCGAGGGTGCAGCGCGCTTGCAAAAATGCGAAGTCGGGGAGGTTGTTCTGCTCCACATAGTCGTATGTGTGGTCTGTGATGCCGTAGGTCTCGAGGGTCAGGCCGTGGCGTCCTGCAATCTCCTGCAAAAGCTGGAGGAATTTGACCCGCTCCCACGACTTGCTCCTTTTGTCCTTGACCGATTGCGGGGCAGAGTAGGCCCGCAGGGTGATGATGCCGGACTCCGGCACCACGCTTTCGACGAACATTTCCCCGGTTTTTGCGGCTCCGTCCTCGACGGCGATGTGGTCGCCCTTTTTGGGTGCCCATCTGTCCCACAGCTCCCGGGCGTCGTTGAGCTTCAGGAGCAGCTCGTCGCTCTGCTTCTCGGCGTACATATCGTGATAGCAGCGGTGGACGCTGATGTCGGGGTATATGTCGACGCCCTCGTACAGGATTTTCATGGCGTCACCTCCTCCACGGCGGCAGCGTGTCCGGGGTCTCTATCTGTTCGACGATAGGGATCCGCACGGCCTCGCCGCCCTCAAAGATAAGCACATCGCAGAGGTCGGGGTTTGCGGCGATGATGGTGCTCGCCATCCGCTCCTCGTTATAGGCGGCCAGCGCGATGCTGTCGAAAGTGTCGCCGCCTTGCGCTGTATAATCAATAAAGCCGACTGTCCGCTGTGACATAGGCGCCGCCCTCCCTTCTGCTGAGTGCTTCCAGTATGAAGTCGATGAACTCCGGCTCCAGATCTCGCAGTTTTCGGATCAGGGCGTCCTCATCGGTGTCCCCCTCGACTTTGATCTGAGGGGAGAAGGACAGGCCGCTCAGGTCGTAGACCACGGAGGTGCCGGATCCTGCACTGATTGGCTCGTACTCAGCCTCGTCCATAGCGCCGAGCATCCGGCCGGCCTCTGCCCAGTAGGAGAGATTGGCGCTGCGATATGCGGGGTTGAAGCTGATGACGGCCTCGGTCGGGTATCGCGGATCCTCGCCTGCGATGGACGGGCCGCTTGTGAAGCCGCCGGTGGCGAAGCCGGACACGCCCCCGCCGCCTCCACCGCCGCCGCCGAACAGTCCGGCGATCTTGTCAAATACGCCGGCGCCGAAGCTGACGATCTTGGCGATGACATTTGCGATGGTGCCCAGCACGGAGGCGACTGGCTGGAGCAGGCTCAGCAGGGGGCTCAGGACGGGAATGATCGCGTTAAGCAGCGACATCAGTGGCGGCAGCAGCGCCTCGACGATCTGCATCAGAGGCGGGAGCAGCGGCATGATGACGCTGTTGACGATCTGAAGGGCTACCTCCAGCAGCGGCGTGATGACCGGCAGCAGCGAGGCGATCAGGTTTGCGAGCACGGGCAAAACGGTCGAGATGATCTGCGTCAGCATCGGCAAAATTGTCGCCAGTATGCTCGAGATCGGCGGGAGGATTGCCTGAACGATCTGCATAAGCGGAGGGAGTAGCTGCTGCGCGAGCTCGAGAAGCGGTGGCAGGAACGAGCTCACGAGCTGGCTGAGCAGCGGGAGGATCCCGGCGGCCAGCTCCGTGACCATAGGCATGACCATCTTCAGCGCGTCGCCCATCCCGAGGAGGAACTCTTGCACAAACGGCATACAGGTGTTGAGCGTGTCGGTGATGATCGGGGCGATTACCTCGAAGGTCTCCATCAGGATCGGCGCCAGCGCCGTCAGGGTGTTGGCAATCATTGAGGCCATAGGGAGCAGAGTCACCTCTGCCGACCGCTTGATCGCCTCAAAAGCAGAGCCGAGGTCGTTGTATTTGACATCGTTGATCTGCTGAAGGGCCGCCGCGCCGTCGTAGGCCGCGGTCTCTACATTTGCCAGAACAGGGAGCAGGCCAGCCTCCAGATCCTCGAACTGTGTGCCGAACAGGGCCACGGCCGTCGCATTTCGCTCCAGCGGGTCGTCCATGTTGTTGAGTGCTTCGACTGTGTCAAAAAACGCCGCCTGTGCGGTGTCCCCGCCGGCGGCGAACGCTTTGAACATGGAGTCGGCATCGAGCCCGAGGCTTTCAAAGGCTTCGCGGCTGCTGTCGCTGCCGTCCTTCGCTCTGATGTTGAACTCTTTGACCGCGTCGCCGACCTTGTCGATGGAGAACAGGCCGGCGTCTGCGCCTTCGATCAGGCTGCCCATGAACTGGTCAGCGCTCAGGCCGAGGGCCGCAAACTGGCCGCTGTATTCGTTGAGTGTGTCGAGCAGGTCGCCGTTTTTGTCGGCTCCGTTTTGTGCGCCGGTTGCGATCAGGCCGTAGGCTTCCTCGGCGCTGATGTTAAAGTTTTTCATCAGAGAGGCGGCAGCCCGGGCGCTTTCGCTTATGTCGTAGTCGAAGGTGTCGCGCAGCACGAAGCCCGCAGCGGTGGCCTGCTCCAGTGCTTCGCCAGTCAGGTCGCTGGCCTTTTGCGTTGCGGCCAGTCCGTCGGCCACATCGGCGAAGTCCTCGCCGAGGTTTTGCGCGTAGATGTTCTTGATGCTCTCACCGAGGGCGTCGAGCTCGTCACCAGTTGCTCCCGTAGATGCGGAGATCTGGTTGACTGCCTTGTTGTACTCGTCGCCGAGATCGGCCAGATACTTTCCGGCCTCGATGACAGCCTTGCCGGTTGCCACAGCGATGCCGCCGGCAGCGGCACCAACGGCGACGGCTTTCCAGTTGATTTTGTCGAGGTGCCCGGTCACATCCTCCATCGCCTTGCCCAGCGACGGGTCGATGGTGCCGGCGAAGCTCACGACTGCTTGCAGGATTTTGTTTTTCCCGGCCATTGGTGTCACCTCCTTCGCGGCCTGAAATTATACCTGGGGATGCTCGGGATCTTGGCCCGCTGTTTTTTGGCCTCCTCTGCCGCCTCCCAGTATTCGGTCAGGAAGTCCGTCAGGCGTTCTCGTCGGAGCTCTCCGGCTGAGATGTGGAAGGCTCGGGAGTAGTCTCGGACGAGCTCTCCGAGTCGCTTCCCTCGGATTGTTCCGCCGACCTCGCTGTGGTAAAATTTCGCCCGATCCTCACGAGCGTCATCACATCGGCGCCGCTGATGCGCTCAAGGTCAGTGATGTCGATGTCGGTGTTGACGGCGATGATCGCCATCATGGCGAGGTATGCGTGCAGGGAGTAGTCCAGCTCGCAGGCGCCGGCGCTGCCGCCCGATTTGCTCGTAGTGGCGCGCAGCTTGCGGGCCTCGGCCTCCGCGAACATTCCCACGGTGATCGCGCTGGTGTCGTAGGTCAGGGTCTTGACCTTCTTGCCGTTGATGGTGATGGGGTTGCTGAGTGTCAGTTTTTCCATGAGTTTTGTCTCCTCTCAATAAAAAGAGCGCCGCCCGAGATGGGCGGCGCCCGCAGATTACAGGACGCTGCGAATGGTCTGCGCGTAGTCCTTGCCACCGACGCGCAGGATCGTGTTGAGCTGGTCGATCAGCCAGTATTCAGTCCCGGCGACGAAAAGCTGGTAGCGGCTCACGGCCAGCGTGATCTCGTTCTCGCTCGGGTTGCCGGGATCCACAGACAGGCCGGGGATCGTCTTGGGCACAGAGCGGAGGAACGCCTTGCAGCCTTCGGTCTTGGTGGAGCCGTCGGAGCTTTTGACATCCTGCGCCCATCTGACCTCGATGGTCTTGCTCTCGAACTTGACGAGATCGCGCAGGCCGAGGTCGATGCCGATCTTGGTGATGGCTGCTTCCATCGCCTCGATCTGGCCGGTCATGGGTGCGGTATAGGTGCCCATCGCCTTGAAGTCGGCGGTCACAGGGGTGACGGCGGGCAGGGTGATGGTCACATCCTTGGCGACGAGTTTGCCGTCGATGTAGACGGTGTCGGCGAGGATGGGGCCCTTGAGGTCAAGCCACAGAGACATTACTCGTCACCTCCTTCGTAGTAGACGGAGAAGCCGGCGTCGGTGTATGCGACATAGACGCTCGCAGACTTCAGGGGCGGGGTCGGAGTGACCGCGATGTCCCAGCGGAAGTCGCCGTTCATAATGTCCGTGGTGCTGTTCTCGCTCTCGAGGAACAGGATCACAGGCTCGCCCAGCAGGGCGCCCATGCTGACATAGCCGTCGAGCTTCTCCTGCTCGCGGTTGATGATGCGATCCTTCAGCGCTCTGGTCATGGGGCTGTCGATCTCGGGGCTCCACTCGCGCTGGAAGCTGTTGGTGATGTGCATGAGCATCCGCATGGAAGTGTCGAAAATCGCCCGAGGGTCGACATCTGCGCCGTAGGTGTAGGCGGCCGTATGGTCGCCCCACAGTACCCACTCGCCGCCCCATGCGACGACGGTGCTGATGCCGTTCTGAGTCAGCTCCTTGCCGGCCTGCTGGTCGAAGCCGCGGTTGTTGGCGTTGGCTCCAAAATACTGCCGGATGACGGGCACCGACTTATTGCCGCAGGTCTCCATCGGGACGCTGTTGTGGCTGAAGTCTGCCCGCATGAGCTCGACGACCGCCAGCGTGCTCAGATGGAAGATCTTGCCGAGGTTGTTCATGGCCTGCGGCCAGTAGACCTTCGAGCGCTCGCCGGTGTATGCGTTTTCGCGCTTCCACGCTTTGGCCTTTTCAATGGTGTCCACGGCCTGCTTGCTGTCACGATCCACCAGAGGAAGGTCTGCGATGACGAAGGCGTCCCAGTGGCCGTTGATCTTCTGACAGGCCGAGAGCATAGCGCTGTAGACCGCGGGGCTGTCACTCCAGCCGGGTGCTGCGATCAGGTTACAGACCGCAAACTGCTCGGGATAGAGCAGGGCGATGGAGCTGATGCCGCTGTACTCGCCGGATGCCGTGACGCCTCCGATGATGTCCTCGGCGACGACCGTGCTGTCGTCCACCTCGTTGAAGCTGACGGTCATGGTGCCGGTGAGCTGCTCGTCCTCCTTCAGGCTCGTGATGACGACCGTGCCCTTGGTGAAGTTGTAGTCCAGCGCATAGTCGACGCCCTCGGTGTATGTGCCGGCCCCGTCGCCCGTCTTGGCGATGGTCAGGGTGTCGAGGATGACGGTGGAGCTGGAGAACTCAGCCCGGCCGCCCACGAAGTTGATCTGCTTCTCAGTGGGGGCCTCCATGCGGTGCTTGCCCTCGGAGGGATCGAGGACATTGATGACATAGATGGGGCCGATGTTCCCGATGGGGTTGTTGAAGTGCGCGTCCATGACCTCGCAGAGCGTGAAGGTGCCCCAGTCTCCGGCGTAGCCGAGCTTCTTCTGTGCGTCGATCATGTTGCTGATCTTGACAGGCTCGTTAATTACGCCGGCGCCTGCGAAGCCGCGCACAAGGTTGACGGGTGCCGTGCCGATATAGACCGGCGTGGTGCCCGCCTGTACGGCGTTCTGCGCCACTGTCTCGCCGATGTGGCCGTAGGCGCCGTAGAGGTATTCGTTTGCCATCTGCTTTTCCTCCTTTGCATAAAATTAGAGCGACCGGTGGGCCGCTCTTAAAGCAGGTGTTGGTAGCTGGTAGGGTGTCGGGTCAGCGTCTCCTCGACGGAGAACTCGACCCACGCAAACCAGTAGGGGTAGTAGTCGGGTACGGCGTCCTGTTCAGCCACGGGGCCGAAGGTGATGCCGTCCTCCTTGATGACGCGAAGCTCGCCGATGTACTCAGCGTTTTCAATCAGGCGCAGGGCCGTGTCCACGAAACTCCATGTGTCGCGCCAGCCCTCGCCGTTTTTCTCGAAAAAGGCTGCTGCCGCCTCGTTGTACTGCTGGACATAGGTGCCGCTGCCGTCGCCTTTTGGTATGAAGATGTCGCGCCCGTGATAACCGGGATCCCATGCCGAAAAGCAGAGCCGGATCTTGATACCCCGGGAGCTTGCGATCATGTCGTCCTCCCCCTGCACGAGCTGCACGCAGACCGATGGGATCGGCGCCGCCACCTTCGGGGGCGTCCTATCTTTCGACGGGACAAAAAGCGAAAATGCAGCAGGATTTACCAGCTTATAAGGATAGGAGGCGTCTGTCGCGTTGTCGTCGGGGAGCTTCAGCTTTACCAGAGGGCAGACCTCAGCGGTCAGCCACTCCCTGACGATCTCGATGCTGTTGACTATGGACACGGCTGCACCTCCTACATGGTGATCGTCTGACCGAGGGCGATGGTGGCGATGCCCATATCCTCGCTCCAGTCGTTGACGATATACTCGCGGCCGTCCACATTGAGCCCCTCACCAGCCGGGCGCCGAGCAGGCAGATCCTCGACTGCTGCGTAAAGCATCAGCGAGGACTCTGCCACGCCCAGCTCTTGCCCCCCTTGGCGCTGCTTCAGGGCATTGTCATCCAGCACGACGGTGATGGTCTTGCCTTCGACGCGGTGCTCCTCTCCGAACTCGTCGAGATCGAGAAAAACAAGCCGGCGGTCGCGCTCGACCATTTCCTTGAAACTGGATCCCATTACACAGGATCCGCGGCGTCGATCTGAGGGGGCTCCTCGTCGTCGTCGCTCTGGCCGTTCCCAGTCTTGGCCTGCTCGATGGCGGCGATGACATCGGCCTTCTTGCGCAGAGCAGAGGCGTCCACGCCGTAGCTTGCGGCCACCTCCTTCAGCTCGTCAAGTTTCATGTCCTCGTCGTACTCAGCCTCCCCGGAGCCGGCAGAGGCTTCGGTTTCCTCGGTGCCGGGGTCGGGATCCTGTGGCGCGCCAGCGCCGGCCGGGTCGGGGCTTTCAGGATGTTCGGGCAGGTCGACATACTTGGCGATCTTCTGCTTTACCAGACGGGCCTCCAGCTCAGGGTCGAACTTCTGAGGGCCGTCGGCGTTGGTGATAGGGACGACCTTGCGGCCGTTGTAGTAGCCGAAGGTGCCCTGAATGATCTGGATCATGTTTTTCGCTCCTTTCTCTCCCGCTTATTCGCCGGTCAGGACATCGGCAGAGATCCACGGGTTTTTGTTGTTGGGGATCAGCAGCGGGCGGCTGGACAGGGTCAGGGTGCGGGTGTTGCCCTCGGCGCTGCTCACATACTTCGGGACGCGGCGGCCGGCGTAGGTGTGGAACTCACCATCAGACTGCTCCACCTGAGACACGGCGCCGTATGCGGTACGGCCTGCGGCGGGAGCGGTGAGGACGCACTTGCCGGACGGGATGTAGAGCTTGTCGTTTCCGGCGTCGTCGGTGTAGGTCTCGTCGTAGGAGATCACATTGATGATCCGGCCGTTGATGTTCAACCGTGCCATAATGGAAGCGCCCGGCGCCAGCTCCTCGGGGGCGACGCTGCCCAGCTCGTAGCGGCGGTTGTTGAGCATCTCCTTGATCTCGGCGTTTTCCACGATGGCGTCAGCCACATCAGGGGAGCACACCAGATCGGCAGCGCGTAGGCCACGGCGGGTCAGCATACGAGCCATCACGCCGAGGTCGGCGCGGATCTTGGCGTCGGCAGCGTCCCACTTCACGGTCGGGGTGTAGGTGGCAGGGTTGGCGTCCTCGGAGTAGAAGCGGATCTCCATCTCGTCGCCCTTTTCGGCGTCGTCTGCGATGTGCTTCATTACGCAGCCGTTGGTCAGCATGGTCTCGGCGGCCATAGCCTCCTCGCGGTTGGTGATAAGGTCGCCCAGCTCGTCGGCGTCACGCAGGATGAGCACCTGCTGGCGCTGCTCGGGAGTGAGCTGAGAGTACAGAGCCTCACCGAAGCCGCGCTTGCGCAGCTCGTCGAGGGTCAGGATGCGGCGAGGAGCCACGAAGGGCGGGGTGTAGCGCTCCATGTTGTAGCCCTTGCGCAGGATGGTGACGCCGCCCTTGCGAGGAGCCACGAAGGGCGCCAGCTTGCGGGTGCCGTCACGGTACTCAACGAGCACATCCTCAGAAGCGAAGATGTCGCTCGCGTCGTTGGTGGGGAAGTAGCGGTCACGCAGGAAGGTCGCCGCAGGGGTGAGCTGCTGGACGGCCATGAGCAGCGTGTGGGTGTCGTAAAAGTTAAAAGGCATTTTGTTATCCTCCTTTGCTCTTAATAGTCCAGCGCGTCAGACAACAGGATCCCGCTCTTGCGCAGGGCCTCCTCGTCTGCGGCGGTCAGGGTGTAGCCTTCGGCCACGGTCAGCTTGTTGTGGGCAAAGTGGCCGGTGCGGTAGGCGGTGCCGGTGGTGCTGACAGCGGTGTCCACATCGTCGGCCAGCACATACAGGGCCTTGCCATCGGCCACAGCAGCAGCCAGAGCGGCGAAGTCTTTGCCGCCGGGAGTGCCGGAGATGACGGTGCCGCGCTTTACGATGCCGGCGGGGGTGTCGGGAAATTCCACTGTCACCACATCGGCGACGGGGTCGTTGGACACGATCAGGCCGTCATAGCCGACGGCGCCGATGTTTTCGTCGAGTCTCTTGCTCATTACTTCTTCCCTCCGTTCTTGGTGGAGTTGTAGATGCCGACGACGGCGTCCACCTTGGCCTTGTCGTCGTTCTCGCTGCCTTCCTCGCCGCCGTTAGGGGCAGCGCCGACATCCTCAGCGCCGGAGTCGTTGTTGTCCGCGGCCGCGTCCTTCAGGTGCTTGGCGCCGAGGGCGGCCTGCTTCTGCATAGCCTTGAGCGCGAGTTGCTCAGCGGTGCAGGTTTCCTCGCCATACTTGGCGTCCCTGACGAGCTGAGCGTCGCCCACACTGGCGGCGATGCTGTCGATGGCCTCGATGCGGGCCCGCTCCTGCGTCACGGCATTAGCGGCGGCCTGCTGCTCGATCTGAGCCACGAGGTCGGGGTGCTGTGCTCTCATTTCCTCGAGAGTCATGGGTACATCTTCCTTTCTGTTTTCGCCGCCTGTGACGGTCGGCTTTTTATTTCCAGCCGCAGGAGCGGCGTGGATGCTATTGGACACGCGGATCGTGTCGGGGATATTGTGCAGGCCCTTGATGCTGTGCTGGATGCCTGCGACGAGGAGCACCTGCTTGTCGGCGCTTACCTCCACTTCGGGGCTCTGCCCGTCGAGGACGGTGTCGGCGAAGCCGTTGTCGACGGCCTCCTGACCGACCATCCATGTCTCCCGGGTCATCATGCCGCGGAGCTGATCGACCTCGAGACCTGTCTTTGCGTGGTAGATCTCGGCGATGGCCCGCTCGCTCGCGTCAAAGTCCTTTTGGAGCTTCTTCAGATCTGCGAGGGTGTAGTAGTCCCACAGCAGACCGGCGACTCCGTGGATCATCACCATGCTGCCGGGGTAGACCTGTACCTCGTCGCCCGCGCACATGATGACGCTTGCGGCGCTGGCTGCGATGCCCTCCACGACGACGACCTTATGGCCGCTCAGGCCCTTGATAGCGTTGTGGATAGCGATGCCGGTGTAGAGGTCGCCGCCGCAGCTATTGATCTTGATGGTGATGTTGCCCTTGTCTTTGACAGCGGCCAGATCCTCGAGGAAGCCCTCGGGGGTGATGTAGAGGCCGGGCTCCGGCTCTCCCGTCCACCAGTCGACGGGCTGGCGGCTCATTACATCGCCATACAGCAGGATCTCGCCGGTGTCGTCTCCAGTGCTGGCGATATTCCAGAACTTGACCGGCTGCTTGGCGGCAGGCTGTGGCCCGGCGCAGAGCCGGGCGGGTTTAGGTGTTCTCATGCTTGTCCTTGTCTCCTTCCTTGATGCTTTTGACGACCTCAGCGATGACCGCCTCGCGTACAGCGGCAGAGAGGCCGCTGGCGGGTTGTGCTTGGTCGCCGGTCTGGCCTTGCGCGGCCCTGAGCTTCTCGTTTTCTCTGGCGATCTGGTCGACATTGGCGTCCCACTGGCCGCCGTTGAGCCTGATGGTGGCCTGCTCGCGGGTCGTGATTGCTTCGCCGATGGCGAGGATCTCGGCCGTGATCTCCTTGGTCGGGTCGAGCTGCCCCTGAGACGGGCCGATCCATTCGGCTCCGAGGTACGCAGCCCGGACAGCCGGGTCGCTAAAAAAGCCCGGGGCGCTGATGCGTCCGCGGGCAACGGCCTCGGAGAGCCAGATCTCGTAAATAGGGGCGCAGAAGTCGGCCACAAACCACTCTCGGCGCATCTTAAATGCTTTCCACGCCTCCATCAGAGCGGCACGGCTCGCCGAGTAGCTGCTGTTAAACGCCTTCAGGAGCAGGTCGGCAGGGATCTCCAGCGCTGCGCCCACCTGCTCGCAGATGGCACGCAGGAAGGTGTTGAAGCCGCTGGCCGGCCGTTTCGGGTCTGCGAAGGTCACATCCTCGCCCGGCTCCATGATGTTGATCTGCCCGGGGCCCATTTCGTACTCGTTGGGATCCCGGCTCACTTCCGGCAGGGAGCTCCCCACTTCGTTGAATGGGTTGTCGCCGGTGTCTGCGTTGGTCTTGATGAAGGCCGTGAAAAAGCTCTCCACCACGGCAGCGGTCAGCTCGCTCTCGGTATAACGCCGGAGCTGAAGCAGCGGCTCGATGACCTGCGCGAGGTAGCTGACGCCGCGGTACTGATCCGGGCGCTCGCTTTCCATAATGTGCAGGATGTTGGGCAGGCCAGTCCGCTCTCCATACGCCTGCACGCGGGCCCACTGAGTCGACGCTGTGCCGATCTCGAAGGGGTAGGTGCTGCGGATATGGTAGGCCGCGATCTGCCCGTTGCTGTCTACCTCGACTCCGTCGTAGATCGTGTTGCCATTGGCCGCCTTGCCGGTGGTCAGCAGCATCGGGGTGATTGTACCAGATCCCGTCGGCGTCGCCACGCGGTCGGCCTCGATCAGGTGGATGCGCAGGGAGTAGGGCATGAGGGTCGTCGGCTCGTACTGCTTGATGACCGCAAACACATCACCGCTCACCAGCCACGAGGAGAGGGCGAGCTGTTGCATGGCTGCGAAGTTGTTGACGCCGGTGGCGTCGCACGCCCTCTTGTTTCCGGCCCACAGCGCAAACTCGCGCTCGGCCTGTGCCTGCCATGCGTCGGCCGCCTCCTGCGTCATCCCCAGCGCCTCGCGGTCGATCCTGCTCTTGAGCTGGAGCCCGATGCCGATGACATTTGTGCGATTTGTGCGGATGGCAGAAGTGGCGACGGGCGCCGCCATGTAAAGCATCCGGGCGCGCTGCCGGAGTGTTCGGTTGTGCGCGTCGATGTCCTCCTTCGGGCTCCCGCTCATGGCTCTGAAGCCTTTGGTCGCCTTCTTTTGGTAACTTGCTCCGGCGTCGCCGTAGCCCTTGTTCGTGGGGCGAGGCCCCTGCGGTCTGCTCTGCGGTCGGCTTCTGTTCTTTTTCTTGCTGATGGTGCTCACCTCCTTCCTGTAAAATGGCCGCCGCCGGGAGAAAAGGAGCGAAAACTCCCGGGCGGCAGTCTATGAAAAAAGCTCCGGGCGGGGCTCCTTTCACCAGTCACGGGGGACGACGCCCACGGCTTTGCGCGGCCGCTGTCCGCTGAGCTCTCCCTCGAGGTCTGCGATCTCTTTCTCGAGCTCCTTGATGGCTGCCCGGATGGCGCTGAGGTCTGTGTTGTACCGGGCGAGATTGCGCGAGCCGATGCCGTAGCTCTGGACGCCTCCGTCCAGCATCTCGGCCTCTCGCTTCAGGTATAGAGCGAGCCGGTCACGCTTTACGGTGATCTGCTCGATGATTGTGGCCTTGCTTTTCATGTGTGTCCTCCTTACCAGTCGTCTCCGTAGCCGCTGGCCTTGCTGCGCTTGGTGCGCGGCCTGCGCTGAGCCGTGGGCTTCGGTTGCTCCTCCAGCCCTTTCAGTCTGCGCTCAACGGCGTCCATGTCGGGGTTGATGATCTTGAGCCCTGCGATGGCATAGTCTCGGCAGTCGAGTGGCTCGTTTCTCTGGTGCCCGGGCAGCTTCACCCACGCCCACTGGTCTCCGCGCTTTGTTCGGGTGAGCTCCATCTTTTCCGAGAGCAGGCCGTTGAAGTAGTTGAGGTCGTAGCCGGCGTCGGGGTGCCGGTTGAAATGGCAGAACTTCGGCCCCGGCTCCTGCACTTTCAGATTTGCCATGATGGCCGCCTTGCCCGCGTCGACGCCGATGGTGTAGAGCCAGCAGGTGATCTTCTTGTTTTCCCGTATGGGCACCTTTGACGGCGGCGAGACATAGGGGATCCCGTCGCCGCCCTTGCCTTTGATTGCAAAGACGCGCTTACCTTGCCGGGCCCTGCACGCTTCATAGACCTCTTGCGTGAAGTGGCCGCCGGAGTCGACGCAGGTGATGGAGATCTTCAGGCCGCGGCCGTTTGCGAACTTGTAGACATGGTCGACGACATCGTCCAGACGGAGCCAGACCTCGGGCGTGTCTGGCCGTCCCATGATGACGCCCTTGACGATCCCCCATGTTTCTCCGTATTTCCCGTGGCCGACCACCTCGTACTCGAGGCGGTTGTCCTGCGTATCGACGCCGCAGGTGAGCACCAGCACGCCGTCAGGTAGCTCCACAGGGGTGCCGTCCGGGCGGGTGCCGTAGTCCTCGCGGCGGGCGAGCATGGTGTCCTCGTCCGCGATGTCTCCGCGATCCTCCCACAGTTGGCCGAGCAGGGTGTTGTAGACCACCTTGAGGCGCTGCGGGTCGTCCTTTGCGTCGAGGAACTTCAGGACGATTTTCTCCCACGGAGTCCACGGGGATGCGAAGGCGTTGAGCCAGAAGGATCGCACGCCCTTTTTGTAGGCGTCGGGGTTGTCGGGGATCCACTTCGCCGGCTGCTTTCGCACGACCTCCTCAGGGATCAGGCAGCCGCAGGCGGGGCAGACCCACGAGACGCCGCCCTTCAGGCTCCACGACTTTTTGCCGCGGATCTTTCTGGCCTCTGGATCGAAGCGGACGGCGTCGAAAACGATCTCGCTGTACTCCCCACACTCGGGGCAGCAGTGACACCATCGCTCCTGCGTGCCTTGGTAGAAGCTGGTCTCGATGTTGCTGGCTCCCTTGATGGTGGGGGTGGAGACCTCGACCGCCTTGGCGTTGTAGAATGTGGCCTGCCGAGCTTCAGCCAGCCCCCACGGGTCGCCCTCGGTGCCGGCGCTGCTTGCCCATCGGTCGCGCTCATCGCCGATAATATAGCGGGCGGGGGTGGATGCCAGCGCCGAGGCGCTGTTGGAGCCCGTCAGGGTCAGCATCCCGCCGGGAAATGACTTCTGGAGGATTGTGTTGCCGCTGTCTTTGGCTTTGACATCGTGCACCTTCGCCTTCAGCGGCTTGCTGTCCCGGATCATCGGGGCGACGCGCAGCCGCGAGAACTTGCGGGCGTCGTCGATTGTCGGGTGCACATACAGGATGCTGCCGGGGTCTTGGTCGATAATGTAGCCGATGATGTTGAGCTCGAGCTCAGACTTGCCGACCTGAGACGCCGCCACCATGACGATTTTGTGCACCTTCGGATCTGTAAAGGCTTTCATCGGCTCCTCGAGGTATGGGGTGCGCTTGGTGCGCCACGGGCCCGCCTCGGCCGAGCTTTCGGGAGAGAGGCGGCGGTGCTTGTCTGCCCACTCGTCCACGGTCAGGCTCTCGGGCGGTGCGAAGCGTTTGACTGCGCCCGAGATTGCGGCGTTGATTTTGGCGGCGGCCTTTTTAGTCGTCGGCGTCATCGGAGAGCTCGCTCCAGCCTTCCCGATCCCGTACCCGCCGCGCATAAACCTCGGGATCGTACTTGTAGGCGGCCAGCTCCTCGAGTATCTTGTAGACCTCGGCGCGGATGATCTCAGAAGCCTCGGCAGCGGTGCCCGCCGCAGAGACATCGACGGCCAGACGGCCCGGCAGGGCTATGAGCATCGATCTGATACTATACACGAGGTCGGTCATCACAGCCTCGACATCTTCGCTCCTGTGCATGGTGCCCTCGAGCTCTTTGAGCTGAAGGGCGGCCATGTCGGCCTTGTTTCTCTTGAGGTCTGCCTCAGCTTCCAGCCGGCGGCTCTCGACCTCGGCGTCTTTCTTCGGGGCGTCGCGGCCGTTCGCTTTGTCGCTCAGGTACTTGATGTACTTCTGGATCGTCGGGAGCAGGTCGTAGCGGTTTGCGTGCCCTTCCTTGGTGGCGGTAATGATGCCCTCCTTGGCGAGCTGCTGTACGCGGCGGGGGTCGACGCCGAAAATGGCAGCGATGGTCTTGCTGTCGACGAGCTTGGCGTTTGTGTTGTTGCTCGGCATGGCGTCCCCTCCTTTCTGTCGTGCTTCCTTGCCGCTGAGGGGCGCTTGCGAAGCGAAACGCCCCCGAAAATATTTTTGTGCCTGCGCGTTTTTTGGGCTCGCCAGCACCGCAGGCGTTTGGGGCTCGTCACAGTACCTTGCGGGCCTCTGCGCGCCGCTGTGGCGTGTTTCTGGCACTGGCCGTGGTGCGGCTTGTCCGAGCGGGCGGCCGCCGTGGTGGGCGGCCTGTGTTGTTCTGCGGCGGTGCTCTGGCTTACAGCCCGAGGGCTCGCTTCATGTGGTGGTCGAGCCGCTTGGCTGTCTCGGTGTTGAGCCGCAGCATGATGGCCTCATTGGTGCGCTCGCTGGTTATCATCTGTGGCACCGAGATGGTCGTCACCTTCTTGATGTCGGTGCGGGTCTTGCTCATCCGCTGGAATGGGATCCAGTTGGTGCCGCTCTCCTGACCGTTGCCCGTGCCCATCAGGATATTGTGGGATCGCTGTGAGAACGGGCCGCCCGGCGTTCTGGTGTTCTTGTAGCGGCCGATGACTTTCTTCTGCCCCTTGAGCACCTGCACCTTCAGGGTGTAGCTCTTGCCGTGGGGTGGGGCCTTTGGCGTCATGCCGAAGTGCACAGGCGTCAGGAGCCGCCCCTTGTAGGTGATGGCGAGCTCCTCGATGGTCTCGCCCGTGATGCGGATGCTGCCGGCCATTCGCTTCGGCCTGCCATTCCCGGACGGAACGATCTCCGACTTCTTGATGTTGTAGACGGCCGTGACCTCCTGAGCTATCCAGCCCGGGGCTCTGGCCTTGACATCCTTGACGGTGTTGGTGATGGCCCTGCGGCCGCCTTCCTCAATGGCCCGCACATCTGCGACGAGCTGGCTCAGGTTGCCGAGCTGTGCGGATATGCTGCTGTGCGACATGGTTGCCACCTCCTTTCGCGCATAAAAAAGCCGCCGGGCGTTTGTTCGCTCGACGGCTTTGTGCTCTGGTCGTTCTTTGGTTGTTGTTCGGTTGCCCGCCTGATACTTCCCCGGCGTTGCTCGGGTGTCCGGCGGTCTTTCGACATGATACAGGATAGCACAGGGCGGTTGTCCCTTTCAATCCCATTTACTCTCATTTTGTCCGCTTTACTCTCATTTACTCCCCCGAGGGGCGGCCTGCGGCTTTCTGTGCCGCCTCTTTCTCCGGGGTGGCGCCCGTACCCTCGGCCACCTTCGCAAGAGCCAGCAGGGCCCGACCGTGCAGCCTGAAGGTGCGCTTCTGGTATGTCTCCTCTTTGTCGAGGTAGTCCTGCCGATCACCGAACAGGGCACCAGCGATCTCGTCCCATCCAGCCCGGTCGAAGTAGCGCAGCCGGATGACGGCGCGCTCGTCCGGGTTGTCGAGCTTTCGGATCATGCGCTCTATGGCTGCATTTTCCCAGCGCTCCTCGGCGATGGACTCCTTGATCTGTTCCTCGAGCTCCAGCTTGCGCGCCACCATCATACCGGTGCGGTCGGTCGGCGTGCCGGATCCCCGTGGCATACCAGTCATGTCGGGCCCGGGAGGGGCTGCCATCGTCAGCGTCATGCGGTCGAGGCGCTCGATCTGGTTGTCTATGTCTCGCAGCATAGCGGTGTAGTCGGCCAGCCTGTCTTTTATCTTCTGAGTGATCGGCTTGTCGCTCATATCTATGTCAGGGCGTCACTCCTGTTCACCTCCTCGATCGTCCGGCTCGAAGATCCCGGCGATTTCCTCACGCGAGAGCTCCCGGCCTTGACGGACGCAGCTTATATTTGTTTTTCCCGTCATCCTGATGTATCGCTTTACGATCACATCCGTGAAGGCCGGCGTCAGCTCCATGATGTAGGAGGGCTGCCCGTATGCCTCGCAGGCGGCCATTGTTGTGCCGGAGCCGCCGAACGGGTCGTAGACGCCCGTGGCGAAGTCGGTGTTGTCCACCAGTTTCTCCAGCAGCTCGGTCGGCTTCTGTGTCGGGTGGAGCTCATTGCCGGAGCGGGAGATGCTCAGCACATTCCCGTACCCCTTGTGGCCGTCGAAGTGCGTGGCGGCCCGGGCGGCAAACAGTATGAGCTCGTGCTGTGATCGCCAGCCGATGCCCATGCCCGGGGTGCCTTTGTCCCACACGATCTCAGACTTCACGCCGAAGCCGGCAGCCTCAACGAGGTCGAACAGGTAGACCCACATCCTCCAGTCGGTGAAAATGTAGGCGTACAGGCACGGGATGTCCGTGAGTGCGCTCCTTATCAGGTTTTGGTAGCCCCGGGTGCTGAGGATGTCGTTTGCGATCTTCGGGGCCTTGCCGTCCTTTCGGTTTGTCCCGATGCTGCCGGTCGACTTCTGCGACTCCTTGCTGCCTCCCGAGCAGTACGGCGGGTCTGTCAGCAGGATCTCGGGCTTGGCTCCGTCCAGCAGCAGGGCCCTGTCCTCGGCTCTGGTGCAGTCTCCGCAGAGGACGCGGTGCTTGCCGAGGATCCAGAGGTCTCCGTACTGCGTGACCGGCTCGGTCGGTGGCTGGATCTCCGCATCAGGATCTCCGTCCGTCTCCTGCTTGTGCACAGCTTCGGAGAGCGCGGTCACGATGTTGCCGTAGTCCTCCTCGGTGTAGCCAGAGAGCATGAACGGGATCTCGCCGGTGTCAATATCGACGAACAGGTCAGCGAGGAGCTTGTTGTCGGTGGTGGCGAGCTCCGCGATGCGGTTGTCTGCCGTCAGGTCGGCCAGCTCTTCGGCCTCGCTTGCGTAGTCCTGATAGTCGACCGGGGCCTCTGTCAGATCTTCGAGCTCCGCAGCCATCAGGCGGCCGTGCCCTTTTGTGACGAGCCCGCTGCGTTTGCTGACGGTGATCGGCGCGCGCCAGCCGGTTGCCCTTATGATAGAGGCGAGGAGCTTGATCTGTTCCGGCGGGTGCTGGTTTGGGTTTTTCGGGTTGGGCTGGATCTCCTTCAGCGGGACGATGGCGTCGTGGGCACAGAATACAGGGACGCCGCCGGCGTATGCTTTCGGCGTGGCAGTGGTGGTGTAGTCGACCATCTCGGGCCCCGCCTGCGGTGTCGGTTTATCTTTTGCCATTGTGGCCGCCTCCCTTCTTGAAGCGGCCGGCCTGTGGGCAGGTCGCCCAGTGCGGTCGGTATCCTGCGTCTGTGGCGTTGACTCCGGGGACGATCTCGCAGCTCACGACCTCGCCCCGGGTGGTGACGACCTTGTCCTTGCCTCCCGGCGTCTCTTTATAGTAGACCGGCGACGGGTCGCATGGCATAGACTTCCCGCCCCGGGTATTGATCCAGAGAATAGGGGCGCCGCAGCCGCGGCAGGTTGCTTTATTCATGGCGCGCCCTCCGGGCTTCCTGCTTGAAAAACGCGATCCTGCGCTTCAGATCGAGGTCGCTCTCGCCTTGCTGGCGCTCGAGGCTGTACTTTCTGGCCTCGTTGTCGATGCTCTTGCTGTTCTCCGTTTCCCGCTGTTTCTTCTCGACTTCCTTGGTCGTGGCCTTTACCAGCACAACGACGAGGACGACCAGTATGACCGCGATGGCGATGGCCGCAGGGATCCACGCGGGCGCCAGCACCCACAGCCAGCTCCAGTCGATGACGCCGGTGAGCTTCAGGACGATGAAGGCGATGGTCAGCAGGCCGCAAAAGCTGAGCCCGCCGGCTGCGCCGGTGTTGTTCTTGTGTTCGTTCATGGTGTTCCTCCTTTACTTTTGAGCTCCTGCTTTGAGTGCGCAGTTGGTGCAGGCTGCCCGCAGGGTTGGCTCTGCCGCGAGCGCCTGCCGGGTGAGATCTGTCTCCCAGCACTCTGCACCGCAGACGGGACAGGTCACGGCCTTCCAGTTGTCCCCGTGCGGCTCCGGGATGTTTGCCCGGGTCATCATGGCGACGATCCCGCCGTCCCCGACCTTGTGCGGGGTGATGACCATGCCCGGGTCGTCGTCTGGTATCATGGCGTTGAGGATCTCGTCGTACTTGTTGCCGATTGCCTCCTCGGCCGCCTTCCATGCGGGCCCGTGGTCTTTGTCCTCCGGGGTGGCGACATGGGCCAGCTCGTGCGCCAGCAGCTCCGGGGCTGCGCTGATCGGCGCCTCTGCCGAGATGCAGACGACGGGATCGCTGCCGTCGTCCGGGTAGATGGTCAGGCCGAAGGCTTTGTTGCCGTCCTCGTCCACCAGTGTCGGGACGAGCTGCGCATAGTAAGCGGCGTCCGGGTACAGCTCGCGGAAGGCGAGCGCCACGATGGCTGCCGGGTCGTTCATAAACGGCGAGGCCATCGGCCCGATCATCTCGTAGCGCTTGAGGGCCGTGTAGGTCTGCCGGAGCATGGCCCTGATCTCGTCCTTCGGGAAGCTGTTGAGGGTGGGCCCGTTCAGGACGAGGTCGATCATCTTGTCGCTCCAGTCCTGCATCAGGTGGGTCTCTTTCGTGAAGTCTTTGACTGCTCCTGGGTCGGCGTTGACCTTCTCCCGGGTCAGTGTTGTGTATTCTTTCATTGTGCATCCCCCTTAAAAAACGCCATTGGATCCCGTTCTACCTTCTCTTTCACATCCTTGATGGCGCCAGCGATGCACTCGGCCATCGTGGCGGCCGTTCTGGTTTCTGCCTCCTTGGCCGCGTTTTTGACGGCCTCAGCGATCTCCCCCGGCTCGTAGCCGGTGTTCTCATAGGCAGCGAGGCGCTGCACGAGCTCCTCCTTGGTGGCCGGGCTCCAGTAGCCCGACTTGATGCCGTTTGCTCTTTCGTGCGTCAGTCTTTCCATATTGTTGCTCCTTTTTTGAATGGCCGAGCGGGTGGTTGCCCGCCCGGCCTTGGTCTGTTACTGCATGATGACCACCTTGCCGGCCTCGATCAGGCCGGCGAGGTTTGTGTTGAAGTAGTCGGCGATGTTCTTCTTGGCCTCCAGCTTCCAGATGCCGCCGTCAGCCTCGAAAAAGCCGATGCCCTCGTCTGCGTCCACGCGCAGCAGGAACTCGCTCTCGGGCTGCTCCACCTCGAGGAAGGTGCGGAAGGGCCGCAGCATGACGCGGGGCTTGACTTCGACCATCGCGTTGAGGGCCACGCCCTGACGGGCTTCGACGGTCTGCGTGACGCCGTTGTCGTTGGTGCTGACCTTGTTCTCGTCCGTCATCCTGCTCAGAAGCTCGAGCAGGTAGTTGACGCCCTCGTTGGGGATGCACAGGCTCCGCAGCTCGATCAGTGCGACCTCGCGGCCGCGGAAGCCAGTGCGCAGGCCCGGAGCGTCTGCCTCGGCCTTGTAGAGGATGTTGCGGGAGAAGTCGTCGAGGTATGTGGTCATCACCTCGACCGTCTTGTGGCTCTTGGCCTGCACCATGACGACGGTGTCGATCTTAGCGAGCTCCGTGCGGATCAGCTTGCAGATGCCGTCCAGACCGCTGACGCTGATGCAGGCCGGGCGGTCGACATGGGGCGGTACGCGGATCAGGTCGCGGTCTGCGTATGTTTGGCCTCCGATCTCGAAGATCTTGGTGTCCTTCAGGGAAATGAGCTTATCAATCATTTTTGCCAGCATTTTGATGTCCTCCTTGCTTTGTCTGGTGGTTTGTGGTTATCCGTGTTTCACGAGCTTCAGGATCTTCGGCGGCTCCTGTTGTGTCCCGTCGAGGTTGAGTTGGCCGGGTATTTGCGGCACCATCTCGGCCACTACCATCTCTCCGTTTTCGTCGCCGGTCACATAGAGGGAAGTGGCGACCGGGTGAGTGGGGGCGAGGGTACTCTTTGCCGTCACCGAGACTTGGATCTGCCGGCGCTCGTCGTCCGGGGTCAGCTCGATGGTGAGTGTGATCTTGCGCTTCGCGGTCGCCTTCGTGTTCAAGTCGAGAATGTTCTGGATCACCTTGTCCATCTCGTAGTCGACACGCTCCTCGAAGGCGCCGCGAGCCATTTGCATGATGCTGTCGCGCTTTGCGGTTTCGTTCATGGTCTTGTACTCCTTTCTTTTATGCTCCCGGGCCGAGTAGCGTCATCTGCTCGGTCGGGTTGTCGGCAGGATCCGCAGCCTGCCGGTCTGCGTATGCCGCGGACTCCACTCTGGCCCACACGGCCTCGGTGGCGTCCGAGCGGGTGGCTTTTCTGCGGCCGACGGTTTTGAGGATCCCCATCTGCTTCATCTCTGTGAGCCGAGGGGCCACATAGTTGCGGTTGAAGTAGGGGATCCGGCCAGCCGCCACCAGCTCCTCGGTGATCTCGCTGGCAGTCATCTCACGGCTGCCGAGTGTCTCGAGGATCAGCCGGCAGCGCTTCTCCCTTTTGGGGAGCACGGCGTCATAACTCTGGCGCCGGGTCATTCTCGTGTTGCTGTCCATCGCTTTCCTCCTTTCGGTAGAGTGGGCAGGCGGCGAAGTTTTCGCCCTTGCAGGTTGAGTCCCACATCAGCCCGGGCAGCAGGCCCTCGCAGGCGCCGCACTGGACGGATCCGATGCCGCCGAGCAGCCAGTAGCCCTCGTAGTGCTCGCACTGGCTTTTATACCACGGGCGGCCGCCTTTCAAGAATGCCGCGTTCTTGTCGCTGGTGTCGACGGTCTCCGTGATCCATGCAGAGGGACGGCCCTCGCTCTCGAGGTGTGCCTTCGCTTCTGAAAATCCCGGTAGACTGAGCGGATCAGGCGACGGGCGCCTCTGCCTGCTTTCCTGTGTTGTTTGAAATAGCGTTGTCTGTTCCATCGGTTTCCTCCGTTCCGGCGCCGGCGTCGGTGGTGTTGGGGGCTTCGTCGCCCCATGCGTCCCACCCGGGCGCCGCCTCGCGGGCAAACAGCTCGATCCGCGGCAGGTCTCCCATCAGCTCGACGATCTTCTCGCGCACTTCGTCAGGCTTTTGGCTGTGCTTGCGCAGGGGCGCAAAAACAAGTTGACCGACGCCCGCACTGATGCGTTTCGGTTTTCCTTTTACGGCGATCAGACACGGCTCCGAGTTTCCTCGAGTCCAGCGCCCGAGGCCGAAAAAGTAACCGTTTCCGCTGCGGTTTTGCTTTATCCACTGGAAGGCGATGCTTTTGTATGTGAAGCCCCACGCCTCGATCAGATCGAGAGCCTCCTGCATCTTTGGGTATGTCGCCCACATAAAAAGCACACAGTCGTCAGCAGCTATACCCCCCCCCCCCGCAGGGTTGACCGGGAGCTTTTTGAGCTCGTCGATCTTCATGGTGCTGTATTGCGCCGCAGCGGCTCCGGCGCATCCGCTGTCGCTGTACGACCACGGGGGGTCTGCGTAAATTATGTTATATTTCTTGTTCGGGAATGGGATCACAGCCCTTCCTCCTTTCTGAGCTCGCTCTTTGCTTTTGAGATCAGCCACGACCTGATGCACTTCTCGCAGGTGCGCTCGTCCACATAGGTGCGCCGGCAGCTCGCGGCGCTCTCGTACCTGCACAGGCCCGCGGCCTGCATAACCTTCGCCGCGATCTTCACGGCTCTGCTGTCGACCGTGTCCTTCATGGCGTCACCTCCCCGGCGATGATGGTGGCCGGCCGGCTTTTGAGCATCTGCTTCAGTCGCTCGAGCTCCTCCTCGGTCAGATCCTTCACTGTGACGACCTCCGGCGGCAGCTTGTCGAGGAACTTCACGAAGCCAGCCACGACCGGCACTTTGTAGGCTTGCAGCTCGTCCCGCGTCATGTACTTGCGGCCGTAAATCGAAGCCATGTCCCTCCAGACGGGCCACGGCACTCGGAAGCACTCGGTCATCCCCATCGAGACGAGCACGAAGGCGATGGCGCCGAGCTTGTGGTGGTGCTCGAGATCATCCCGTTGTTCCTTGGTCAGGCGGCCGAACTCGATGCGCTCGTCGTCCGTGTGCTTTGCCTCGAAGTAAATGCTCCGGCCACCTTTCAGCGTGCCTCCGTAGTCCGGCTGTGCCTGCTTTGTGTAGCAGGCAAGAAACTGGCCCTTTCGGTTTTTCGGCCCGAGGGGCTTCATGGGCTCCGGCGTCTTTTTGATCTCAGCGAGTCCCTTGCTGCGGTAGTAGTCACAGGTGCCGGAGATCATCGCCTCAAAGTAGTTTCCGGCGACGCGGGCTCGCTTTCCGCGGATCTGCGCCTGTATGTGCTTCTCTGCTTCGTATGGTGTCGGGTCGTGGTAGCCCTCGGCGTTTTTTCTCGGATCGTCCATAGTAATCACCCGCCGATCTCGATGTTGGTGCCGGGATCCATGCGTAGGCGCTCGGCGAGGTCGAGGATGATGCCGCCGTCCAGCGTCACGGTGAGAGGGCCGTGGTCGAGGTGCTTGTTGCATACCGCCATCGCCTTGAAGGCGGGCAGGTGCAGGGTGACGCTGCCGATCTCCGGCTTCTCGCCCTCCTTGCCGGCTTCGGCAGCAGGCTCGTCGCCGACGCTGGTGATGCGCTCGTAGCCGTTAAACACAGGGATCCCGCGCTCGTTGGCGAGCTCGATCTCCGCGGCCATGCCTGCGGTCGGGCAGTCGATCCCGAAGGCCCACAGCTCGTCGCACATCAGCACCAGCTCGCGGCCGATGGTCAGGCCCAGCTCGCGCTCGGCCGGGATGGTGTCGTCCACGAACTGCGTGAGATAGATGTGCGGGGTGATGGGGATGCAGCCCTGCATCACAGCCGCCCGGCTGAACTCTCTGGCCCGCTGGATGTTGTTCTCGTAGTCCCCGCGGCACGGGGAGCAGATATAAACCTTTTTCATGTTGTGTCCTCCTATTTTTGGCGCCAGCTCTGGCCCGTGAGGGTGATGGCCCTGCACATTTCCATGAGCCGGTCGATGGTTGCCCGGGCCGTCATGCTGTCCCGTGTGTCTCGGGGCGTCATGCGGTCGATCAGGGCCTCGGTGTCGTAGTTTGTGGTCACTATGGTCGGCAGGTATGCCTCGTAGCGGCCGTTGATAATGTTGTAGACCGTGGAGATGGCCCACTCTGTCGGCGGCTCCTTGCCGATGTCGTCGATGACGAGCAGGGGCACGGTCTTGTATATCTTCAGCACGCTGCCCTCGTCGGTGTCGTGGCGGGAGTAGGTGCGCTTGATGCGCTCCAGCAGGTCGATCATGGTCATGCAGATGACCGGGCGGCCCTGAGCGATCAGGTGGTTGGCTATGGCTGCGGCGAGGTGCGTCTTTCCTGTACCCGGTGGGCCTGCGATAAATAGGCCGTTGCGTCCGGGCTCTGGATAGTCAGGGCGGGGGAGCATAGACTCAAATGCCTCCGCGTAGCGTCTGGCCGAGTTGGCTGCGCGCTTGTTTTCGTCGGTGATCTGGAATGTGTTGAATGTGCGCCGCAGGAAGCGGTTGCCCATGCCGGACTCGCCGACGATCCTCTGGATTTTCTCGCGGAGCTTTCGCTCCTCCTCAGCCTTTCGCTCGGCTTCCTCGCGCGCCTTGGCTTCTTCCCGCTCCTTTTCGTAGGCGGCCACGGCGTCGGGGCAGTCGCAGCGCTCGGCTCCGTATGGCGGCCAGATGATGCGGTCGCCGATGCGGACGCCCTTGTGGTATCGCATAGCGCCACAGAACTCGCACCGCACTGGCTCCGGGATCCCCGACCGACCGGCGAGCGCTTCGTCGTTGCTCCAGATCCAGCGGTCAGCGTCGTCACTCGTCTGCCGGCTTGAAGCCCTTGCCCCAGTCTCGGGTCGTGTCTGCCCGCTGAGGATCTCCGCGATGCTCTGCATCTGTGCTCACCTCCTCGACTTTGTTGTCCCAGTAGCCTCCGTTGAGCCATGTGGCGGGGTTTGGTATGTATCGGCCGTTATCCCTGCGCCACTGTTCGCTCCGCTTCTGGCTTTCGACCGCCTGCATGATCTTTTCGTGGAGATCTGCATCCGGCCGTATCTTCCCCCACGCTTTGAGGGCGTACCGCTTGCCGACTTTCTTGGGATATGCAGACCAGAACTCTGCAAATCTGACCTCGAGAAGGCTCTGGCCGCCCTCGCTCCCCTCGCCAGAGGGGGAAGGGGGTGTATGATCTTCTTTTCTCTTATCTTCTCTGGTCTGGTCTACTCTGTCTCCGGCTTTCTTGCGGTTTTCTTTCGGTCGACCGCTGGCCGTTTGCTGGTCGCTGCTCGGTTTGTCGGAGGTTGCAGCCGCGGCCGCCTTTTCATCACGGCGCCGCTGCGACCGCTCCTTTTCTGCCTGCCGCTGGTCGATCAGCTTCCCGGCGTACTCGTACCAGTCGTGGATCGAGAGGGCTCCGTCCGCGCTTTCGTCGAGCCATCCGGCCCGGATCAGCGCCCCGGCCAGCTTTTCGGCGGGCCCGTCCCACTGAGCTGCGCGGGCTATCATGCGCGATGTTATGCCCTCGAGCGAGCCGGTCGGCGCGTTGTCGAGCGCCCACAGCCAGAACGAGATCAGCAGGCCCATCATGTGGGGTGGCTGTATTTCCAGCTCGTCGGCTGCGTCGAATAGCTTGCGGTGATCTTTGAGGGTCTGATGCACTTGCATCCATGCCACGGTCGTCACCTCCTTTCTGATGGTCTTGTGTTCGTGGCTTGTTTCTGGTTTTCCGGCGGTCGTCCGGCGGTCGCGTTAAAACGGCAGGTCTCCATTGTCGTCAGAGAGCTCGGCGAAGCCTCCGGGGCCTTCTGCGTAGCCTGCGAAGTCGTCGCCGGAGCTCGTGCCTCCTGTGTTCTGTCCGTCTTTTTTGCTGTCGCAGAAGTGGATCGAGTCGACCGTGATCTCGACGGCCTTGCGGCGGTTTCCGTCCTTATCCTCGTAGGTGTGGCTGCTGATCTCGCCGTCCACGACGACGAGGCGCCCCTTGTTCAGGTACTTGCAAACAAACTCGGCCGTATTGCGCCACGCCACGCAGTCGATGAAATTGGTGATCTTGGCGCCGTCCTTGGTTTTGCGGCCGGTGTCGCTGGCGAGCGTGAAGCTGGTGATCGCCGTGCCGCTTGCTGTGCGTCTGAGCTCAGGGTCGGCCGTCAGCCGGCCTTGGAGCCCGATGTGGTTATACATTTAGCTGCCCTCCTTCGTGTGCTGCGCCGCAGCGTTGTCCAGTGAGGTGCAGATCTCGTCGTACTCCTGCCGGGTCAGCGTTGCGGGGTCTTGTTTTTTGTATTTCTCGAGGATCCGGGCGTCGGTGCGCTCCTTGGTCATTCCGGCCGCCTCGGCCTTCTTGTAGAGTCGGTTGAGCTGCGCCTCGCTGAGCCTGCCGGATCCTTGCCCCTGTTGGCCTTGGCGCTGCTGGCCCTGTCTCTGGCCTCCCGCGCCCTTGCCCTGTGCGCCGAAGTCGCTGTTGTCGGGGTCGTCCTCGCCTTGGTCGATGGTGAACTTCTCGAAAAGGTAGTATTTCAGGGCATAGGTGTGGGCGGCGCCTTTGGCCTTGGCCGGGTCGTCGTTCCAGCCGATAGCGTGGACGACCGCCTCGAGGATCTCGTCGTCGTTGTCGAGGTTAGTCCAGCGGATCGTCAGGTCGGCCTCGTAGAGGAACATGAGCTTGTCGCCCTTGTAGGTCTTGGTCTGCATGGTGATCCAGTAGACCGGGTCGCCGTTTTCGGCGTAGCGAGTGGCCTCCTCCTTGACGACATCGAAGTCGACGCCGAGCTCGTTCATTATGGGGGTGATTTTCTCCCACACATCGTAGATTTTGGCGTACTTATAGCTGACGCCTTCGCTGTGCTGCTTTTTGACGATCTCCGGGCAGGCTTTTCGCATTTCGACGAGCTTCTGCCGGAGGGTCAGACATCTGGCTTCCTGAGCCGGGGCCGTCTGAGCGGCAGCCTCGGCCTTTTTGGTCTCTGCGTTTGCCATGTGTGCCTCCTTACTTGTCAACGGTGAAGGTGTCCGGGGCCTCGTAGGCTGTGACGCCCTCCACGATCTCGCCGGTCTCGGCAATGGTCGCCACCTCGCCGGTATAGGCGAGCAGCTTCTTCAGCTCGCCCCACTTCGCCGTCTCCTCGACCTTGACGAGGTCGCCGTACCCGTTCTCCTTGAGCCACGGCACCAGCTTCTCGTCGTCTGTCTTTGCCTTGGTGCCGCCCTTCTTCAGGACGAGGGTGCCGGACAGGAGCCGGTACTTTTCCTGCGTCTTGGTGGCCTTGTGGGGCACGGTGTTGAAAAAGTCGGCCAGACAGCTCGTGAGGTATGCAGTGCCGTTCTCCATGCGCCGGCGCGCGGCGTCGACTTTCTCGCCGATGGCCGCGATCTGCTCGTCGGCCAGCGCCTTCAGACGCTCGTACTCGGCACGCTCCTCCATGATCTTGCGGACGGCCCAGTCTGCGCAGCGGTCGTCCGTGATGCGGAAGGGCGGGCGCTCCTCCGGCTGGACGGTGCCGATGTCAAACTGCTCCAGCTCGTCGAGCGTGACGGCCGGCAGGGTGGTGTCCTGAACTGCCGAGAGATCCTCGGTGGTTTGCTGTTCTGCGGCGATGGCCGCGGCTGTTTTTTTACTCATGCTGTTGCTCCTTCCGTGTGCTCCGCGGCCCGTTCTGCCGCGATGCTGCTGTAATGTTGGTCTATCTCGATCCCGATGTATTTGCGCCCGGTCTTGGCCGCTGCGGCCAGCGTGGAGCCGCTACCGGCGAATGGGTCGAGGATTAGGGCGCCCGGCACTGTGGTGGCTTCTATGAGCTGCTCCAGCAGCTCCACGGGCTTCTCGTTGGGGTGGACGAGGCTCTGGTTGCCTACCTTCGGGCAGACGATCAGGTCGTCCGGCCGTTTCCCGGGCAGCTCGTACCGGCCTTTGACGGCGAAGATGATGCTCTCGTAGCGTGGTGCGAATGAGCCCTTTAGGTCTCCCATGCCGTGCGCCTTCTTGTCCCATACGATGACCGACTTGATCGTCAGGCCGGCGAGACGCAGGGCGTCGATGAAGGTCTGCTGCACATCCCATCTACTGAAACAGAGTACCCCCCCCCCCGCGTTTCACGACTCTGGCGGCGTCGTAGATCCACCAGATGAAGGGGGTCTTGTCGTTGCTGATTTTGGGGAGCCTGCGCTCCTTTTCTTTTCTGGCGCTCTGGTAGTCGATACCGTAGGGCGGGTCGGTGATGACCATGTCGACGCTCTCGTCGTCCATGCTGCGCAGGATCGTCAGGCTGTCGCCTGTGATGATGGTGTTGGGCTGTATCATTTTTCGGGGCTCCTTTCTTTGAAAAACCTGTGGCCGCCCAGCTCGATGACGAAGATCTGGCTCTCGTGCCAGTTGCTCGTCGTGCGGGCCGGCGCGTAGAAGTAGAGGATCGGCTCGTTTATGTAGATCTCCCCGTCGTCGAACACGGCAGCGACGGCGTCCTTGACGCTCTGAGCGGGCTCTGGCCTGTTCCGTGTATAGCTGAAGGTCTTGACCGCTTCAGGCGGTCTCTGGCCCGTCTTTTCTGATGCGTTGAGGATGCACTGTGCGACGAGCACCTGCCCCTCGTAGCACTCGCCGCCAGCTTCGGCCATGACGACGCGCTCCACCGTGTCGCGCTCGCTGGCGCTGAGGTAGAAGCGGACGGGCGCCTCGGTCGGCTCCGGCGTCTGCGTACTCGCTGCGGGAGTCGTGACGACGACCGCCGGTTGCTCTGCGGTCGGCTCCGGGATCTCCGTGGCATTTTCACGGCCTCCGGCGATGGTCGAGATGACTGCGCCGATGCCGGCCACGATGACGGCAGCCGTCAAAAGGACGGCCGCCTGCCGGATCCGGGCCTTGGCACGGCGCCGGCGGCGTGTTATACTTTGGGTGCGGGATCCGTGCGCTGGCGAGCTGCCGGATGTTCTCGCAGGGGTCGCCCGGTCGCGTCGGGCGGCCCTTTCTTTTGTTGCTTCCATGGTTTTCTCCTTTCACTGGCCCCGGGCCGTCATGAGGGCCTCGCAGGCTGCGATTGTGAAGTCGCTGAACGCGGTCTCCCTGACAGTGTCGGCGGTCAGCAGGACGAGGTACTCGTCGTTGTAGTAGTCGATCTCCGGGCTGCGCTCCCGGCAGAGGTCGAGCTTCCTGCGGGCATAGGGCTCGGAGCGTTCCCACAGGCTGTCGGGGATCCAGTGTCCGAGGTGCTCCTCGACACGCTCGCGCAGCTCCTCGCTCGTGATGGTGATGACCGGGCTCATGCTGTCACCTCCTGAGTGCGCCTATTGCGTACTCGAGCGCGATGATGTCGCAGTTGTAGCGCAGGTTTTCCTCGTCGATGATGTGTAGCTTCTTCCTTTCGGCGAGAAGCTCAGAGAGCTGGTCGACCACGTCGAAGCCGTCAGGGAGCAGGGCGAGGGCGGTGTCGTCCTTCTCCTTCAGTGCTCGATCATTTTCAATGATCTGCTCCTTGATTTCCTCGGGGGCGTCCGAGAGGTCTGTCGTCTGGTCAGGGTTTTCGGGCGTCTCAGCCTTCTGCTCTGTGGTGTGCTCGAAGCGTTTGCCGAGCGCCCAGTCATCGCGGCGAAGGTCGAAGGCGTCGCCGAGCTGAATGATGTCGGGGTAGTTGCTGAGTGCGACGGTCATGGCTGGCTTGTCTATTTCGTATGCGTAGTAGGTCACATTCGTAAAGCCCATTTTATCGAGGCAGTAGCGACCGGTTCCGATGCCGTCGTACATGGATAGGACGACGATCTCCTCGTCTCTCGGCACGTTCTTCAGCGCCCCGGTGAGAATATGGATTATGACCTCAGCCGTCCAGCCGTTACCGAGTCCGCGGTATCTCTGCGTATTGCTTACTGCCGCAGTGTACCCGTCCGGGAGGGTTTGGAGCCGCTCACACTCGACGGGGGTTAATTTCCTGATGATGTAATAGCCGTCCGTCAGCTTGATGGGGTACTTTTTCCCTTTGATCTCGATCTCTCCGTTAATAACTTCGTAAACAGGCTGAGTCTTTCCATCTGGTGTCTGCACAACCATTCTGCTCTGATGACCGGCTGCAGTCAGTGCGTTTGCCTTGCCGTCGTCTCTGACCTCGAAGGCGGATCCGTCGCCTCTGCCGCGCCATGCGACCCCCTGAGCTGTATCAACCTGTACCGGGTACGCCACGCAAGTGCGACGATCCACCTCATTCCCGACAAGATTTCTGATGCCGTCCTTATAGCAGGTAGCTCGGATACACCGAGCTTTCCCATCGGTTGTTTCATTCAATGGTATCGGTTTTGATGTAGGTATTGCATACAATCCAGTTTCAGGCCCACCCCCATTCGGTCTGGCGCATAATGTCGGGGCTTTCCCGTCAATGCTGAATATTCTATGAGATTGATGGTCGACTTCCTCTCCTTTACGGTTTGGCATGGTACCCACTCTGACGGGCGTTGCATAGAGACCAGTCTTTGCACCGAGACCGCCGCCTTCTCCGCATAGCGTTGTTGATTTTCCGTCCGGGGAATAGACGCGGTATTGCTTAGAGTCGTGGGTCTGGTCTTTGGCGTCGTTTTCAATCGTTCCGATCCTGATAGGCTCAGCGACCATGCTGTCAGTTTGCACGGTTGTGAGGGCGTTTGCCTTTTCCTCTGCACTCGTCTCGAAGCGCCTATACAGTTTTCCGTCAGCTTCCCGCCTGTTTCTGCATCCGACGCCGACGGCAGGAGCCCGAAGCTCGTAGCCTTTTTCTTCTGTTTGTGACTCGAGTATGTCTTTTAGGAAGATGCCGCGATCCGCAGGCTGGTCGACGTTCCAGTTGAAGGCATAAAAGCGTTGACGGTTCTGCGCACTCACGAGGGCGCTGTTGATGTGCATGAGATCCACGCCGAGCTCGTGACTGATTTGGTCTTTAATGGGTTGCGCGGCGCTCTTGTTGTTCTCATAGAGGAAAAAGTCGGGCTTGAATTTTTCCTTTGCGATCAGGTAGTTTCTGAACAGCTCCCAGCCGAGCCCTTCAGCTTCGACCTCTCGCCCTTTTTTCTGTGCGACGCTCCAGTAGGTACACGGAGAGCCGCCGATCAAAATCTTTATCATTCATTTCACTTCCTTCTTGTGCGGGTCGGGAGCGTCTGCTCGGGGCGCGTGATGCTCTTGTTGAAGCCCTGCGGCTCATAGCGCACGCCGGTGATCCGGCGGCCGCTGACGCCGTACTTGGGGTTATAGCCGAACAGGTTGACGTAGCTGCCGAGGTCGTCCCGTTCCTCGTCCATGGCCTTCAGCACCTCGAACAGGGCCAGCACATCGTCGATGGCGCGGTGGCTGTTCTGCGCCTTGTCCTCGAGCCCGTAGGCGAGGATGGCGTTGGCGAGCTTATGCGGATATGGCCGGCGGTCTTTGTAGACGGTCAGGCTGTCCAGCCAGTCAATGCGTCCCACGCTGGCGCCCCTCAGAAGGCCCCGCAGGAAACAGGCGTCAAACTGTGCGTTGTGGGCTACCATCAGGGTCGGGCCGTCCTGCATCAGCTTGGTGATCTGCCCGGCTGCTTTCTGCGGCTGCACGCCCTCGGTCTCGAGCATCCTGTCCGTGATGCCCGTCAGGGCGGTGATGTTCTCGGGCAGCAGCGCGCCGTCCGGCAGCTTGATGAAGGTGTCCATCTTGCCAGCGATGCGCAGGGCCCCGGTGCCGGTGCGCTCCACGCGCAGGGCAGCCAGCTCGATGATCTGGTCGTGGTCATAGTCGAGGCCGCTGGTCTCAGTGTCGAAGATGACGAGGGCCTTGTAGCGGTCGAACAGGGTGGCGAGGTTACTCATGGGGCACCTCCTTGATGGTGCCGCAGTGGCACTTTGCGGGCTCGCCGGTCTGGAGCCACTCGAGCCAGCAGCGCTCGCAGCTCGTACAGTCACAGTGCACCTCGCCGACGGGAGGGTGGCCCTTGCCGAGCACTTCGGCGATCTCCTCGGCTGACGCTGTGCGCATGAACTCGAGGCCGGTCTGCTTCTTACTCTCCATCGTCGTCTCCTTTCTCTGAGGCTGCCCTCAGTTTCCCGAGCAGGAAGGACAGCTCAGCGGTCAGGATCTCCTCGGTCGCATAGGTGCCTCCGAACTGCTCGGCCAGCCCCTCGAGGATCTTGCCGGCCTGCTCGGGGCTGATGCCCGTGTCCTCGTCTCCGTCAACGGAGATCAGGAGGTCGGAGTCCAGATAGCAAGCGGGGCGAAGGCCGTTGCTGCCGTAGTAGGCGCCGTTCCAGCTCAGCGTGCCATCGGAGTCGACAAGGCGGGCGTTGTGCTCGTAGCCGTTGGCTGCCGTGCTGTACGCAGTAGACAGCCACCACCAGTCGTCAGCGTTTGGGATGATGTCGCGGTTGCGCCGGTACTGGTCGACCGTCAGCAGGAAGATGGTGACGGTGCAGGTGCCGTAGTCCTTCAGCCCGTCGTCGGCTGTCAGGTCGAGCTCCGTGGTGCGGAAAGCGTGCGGGCTCGGCGCGGACTCGATCAGATTGTCGAGGAAGGCGCCGTTGAGGTACTTGTTGCTGCTGGCGGTGGCGAAGTTGTTGCAGTTGTCGTCGTCGAAGGCTCTGGACTCGACGATCCCTTTGGTCAGGCAGAGGGTACGGCCGGATGGGTCATGTTCCAGCACGACCCACTCCCATCCGGCATAGCGGAAAACGGCGCCGCGGTCGGCTTTCTTGAGTGCTTTTTTCATGGTGTTGCTCCTTTCGCTTTTGGAGGCCGCCCTTTCGGGTGGGCCTGTATGTTTTGCAGGGACTCGCCGGCGCGGATCCGGCTGTCACAGTGCGGGCAGATATAGCCCGACTTTGGGATCTTGGCGTATAGGCTCACATTCCAGTGAAGGCCGCAGCCGACGCACTTGGCTGTCACGAGCTCCCACCTCCTTCCGATGCCATCGCAAGGAAGAACGCCCGCCGGATGCGGTCGCGGTACTTCTTGCGGACTCTGGCCTTCTTGGCGTGCTTGGCGAGGTGCAGCCACTTCCTCGGGACGATGCCGGCAGCCAGCGCCTCGATGAAGCGCTCGGCCGTTTTCTTGGCCCAGTCGATGATCGGCTTGAACGCCTCCATTAGAGCGCGGGCCATTTCCTTGACGGCCTCGGCGACCCGGTCGAAGGCTTCGAGGATCTGCTGCATGGTTTCCGGGCTGATGTGTAGGCCGGCGGCCGCCGCGGCCAGCTCGTCCAGCTTTTCAGCAGGCAGGCCCGGGGCCTGTGCTGCCACGACGGCAGCGAGCTCCTCGTGGATGGTTTGCTCGTTCATGCTGTTGCCTCCTTTCTGATGATCCTGACAACCGTGACGAGGTCGTCGATCTCGTGCTTGGTGATGTAGGTGTCGGTCTCACTGAGGCCGAGGTGGAGGAGCAGGCCCTCCGGGCCGTCCAGCATGAAGCCGGCAGCGGCCACAGCGTTGAGCCGGTAGACGCTGGCCTCCACGATGCAGGGCTCACCATTTTCCTCCAGAGCCGCCGGGAAGGATCCCCGGCAGAGGAGGGCGGCCTCGTATTTGATGGCGTTGGTCTTATTCATGCTGCACCTCCTCGGGCTTCAGAGGTTTCATTTCCTCATAGAGCTGATGCCTGCGTTCCTCCGTTATGAGCCCGAGCTGTCGGGCCATGTCGATCGCTCCGATCTGAGTCCAGTACCATGCGACCGCGCCTGCCTGCGTTTTTGCCTCTCGGATGCTCCGCTCCGTTTCGCCTCTCATGGACGCCAGCAGCGTCTCGGCGTTCTGGTCTATGTCGCTCCACTTCGATCCGCAGTTGGGGCAGTACACATAGGGAGGAGTGAACTGTCCGCAGACAGGGCACTCCTCGCCCTCGTCGATTTTGTAGAGGTCGAGGGTGTCGCCCTTGGGCTCGTCGAAGTCGAACAGGCCGTTGCCGCCTATGGTGGACTCGGTGCAGTTGAGGACGATGGCGTAGTGTCCCCACCACTCGCCGAAGCCTTCATGCCGGAGGAGGTCGCCGACCTCCTCCAGAGACAGGCGCCCGCGGCGCTTGGTGATCCTGACGATCGGCCTGTCGTGCAGATCGCAGGTTCTTTCGATGGTGATGCCTTGCTTCATTTCCGATCACCTCCTTCTCAGTGAACGAACGGCCGCAGGGTGTCGTTGTGCAGCTCGTAGGCCATGCATCCGCAGTCGAAGCGGATGTAATTCCAGTCGGTCGCGTTGTAGAGCGGCGCCCGGTCGATTTCTCCGACCTGCCGGAGCTGGCGGTGACGGTTGACTTCGTAGGTCGGGATGGTGCGCCGGATGATGATCTTCTCTTTGGCGAAGCCGTACCAGTTGTAGAGGAGCGCCTTGGCCTCGTCGTCGGTCAGGTGCTTCGTGCCCCCGGCCGTTGCGAGCTCGGCGTATTCGGACTGGCTCACGTTGTCCTTATCTTCCAGCGGCCGCCATTCCAGCTCGCGCTCGAGCTGCTTCTTCAGGTTCTCGATCTCGGCGTTGCGCTGCGCGATCGCCTTGCTGCTGCTGTCTGCTGCCTTGAAGGCCGCCATATCAGCCTCGCGCTGGATCCTCTCGGCGATGCCGTCCTTGTTGGCCTTGTATGCCTTGCAAAATGCGGTTTTGTCGCCGGCGAAGTCGTAGTACGCGGTCTCGATTGCCTTGTAGAGCTCGTCGCTCGGGAAGATGCCGGTCAGGGCCTCAAACTCTTTTTTCATCATGGTGGTGTGCTCCTTTCTTAATTGGCCCGGCGGGTGCCGGGGTTCTTGGCTGCCCCTCTGAAAAACAAAAACACGGCCGCCGATCGCTCAGGAGTCTGCGCGGGTGCGCAGCTCGTCCGTCTTCGCTGTCGGGGTCGTGTTGTGGTTTCTCATGGCGGGCTCTCCTTTCTTCGGCCCGGCGCGGAGCCGGGTGATCTTGGCTTATGTCTCGGCCGTTGCTCGTTTCTTGCCCCTGCGCTTGAAGTTTTCACGGAGTCGCCTCTCGGCGAGCTCTGCGCTGTACCCCTCGCGCTGGTTCCTGTCCAGCTCTCCGGTCGCGCCACGCTGGAGCTCCTTGTAGATCGTGGTGTAGTGGACGGAGAGGCGGGCCGCGATGTCGGCCGGCCGGTCTCCGTTCAGATGCCACGCCTCGATCTGTTTCCTGTCCTCGAAGGTCAGGTAGCGGTATCTCGCCGTTTTTCTCACCTCCGTCCTCGGGGTCGTTCTGTGTTGATATAAAAAGAAAAATGCACAGCGGACTCGGTTGAGTCTCTGTGCATTTAATAATAATGGATGCGCGAGAGAAGAGCCCCCAGGATATGCTTCTCCGAGTTTTGCCACCGCCTGCGGGAGAACGCGCTGGAAAATAAGTGCAAGGGAAAGCGGTAAAACGGTGCGGATCCCCTCTTGTGAAAAAAGGCGTAAAAATCTTTTTCCCCCACTTGACAAGGGGCTGATACCTTTTTATAATATGTTATAACATTATGATATTATGACTTTAGAAAGGCGGAGAGGCAAATGGAATTCTATCCCGGGTTTCCCATTTCAGCAGTGACAGAGCCTATGGGGTTTCATTATGGGGAAGGGGCCTATGGGCCGGAGCCTGAGCTGCGGAGGCTGGACGCCATCAGAGCTTCTCTTTTGGAGCCTCGGTGCCAGGGGCCGGAGAACGTGTACTGCATTGCTATGGACGTGGGGCTTTCCGAGGACCGCTCCGATCTGCTTGCCCGAAATCTGCTGTACGGGGCGGTGACCTACGCCAAGGGCAGCCTCGGCAGAGAGCCCGTCCGGTCTCAGGGCCATATTCATGCCGTTTCCCCCTCCTGTGGGGCCTCCACCTGCGAGGTGTATGAGATCTGGGACGGTGAGGCCTGCATTTACATGCAGGAAAGCGGCGGGGACGATGCGGGGAACTGCTATGCCGTGACCGGAAGGCCGGGAGATGTGATCATCGTTCCGCCGGACTGGGTGCACGCCACCGTAAACCTGGACCCCAAAAGGAGCATGACCTTCGGCGCCTGGTGCGTGCGGGATTACGGCTTTGTCTACGATGAGGTGCGCCGCCACGGCGGGATCGCTTATTTCCCGCTGCTGTCAGAGCGGGACGGCATTGTCTGGGAGCCCAACCAAAGCTATTCCAGCGCCCGCCTGACCGTAAAGCCCGCCCGCGCCTATGAGGACTTTGGCCTGCGCCCTGGCGTGCCGATCTATCAGCAATACCGGGATGACCCGGCGCTTTTTGAGTTTGTCACCCAGCCCCGGAAATTTTTACAGCTTTGGGAGAACTACAGGCCGTAAGGGCAGATTTGAATTTGGAATGAGGAATTAAGGGCAAGAGCTTAGTTCGACAAATTGGAATTTAGCGAACTAACAAATAGCAGAAACTCCTTGCCTTTCTCGCCTGTCAGCTCGGTTGCTGTGCCCCGGTGGGGCACGCCCAGCAACGACCGAGTTGACAAACGAGAACGGGTCAGAACGGTTGCTGTGCCCCACCGGGGCACAGCAACCCTTTCAGGGGAGCCAAGGGTATGCGCTAAACTATAATTTACCGAACGTTGCTTGCAACGCTTGTGCTCCTGCCCTTAATTCCTCATTGCTCATTGTATCTGCCACCCTTGCCCTTTTCTAAAAAACAACTAAATTTTGAAAGGAAGCGAATGGGCTTTATGAATTACTGCAAAAATCCCGTTTATCACAGCAAAACGGAAACCACTCAGGCCTGGGCCGGGTATCCGGCCATTCTGGAGGCTTTGTCCCGGAAGGTGACCGTGTGTTTGGAGGAAAAGGGCTCCTGCCTTTTGGCGGTGGACACCTACCCCGGAGTGGACGAGGCGGAGCTTTTGGAGGCCCTTTCCACTCTTCAGTCCGCGCTGTTTCTGGATATGAGGGAGGCCCTTTGCCCGAAGGAGGAGTTTGCGAAACGGATCGCGCCGTTTTTGACGGACGACCGGGTGTTTGGGCGTATGTATTTCGGCACGCTGCGGGATTTTCAGGTGGAGGAAAAGCTGGAGGCCCTAAGGCGGCAGGCGAAGGAGGCCTCCGGCCTGGTGCTCGTATTCGGATTTGGCGCAGGGTCTCTTTTGGAGCCGGATCTGCTCCTGTATGCAGATGTTTCCCGCTGGGAGCTTCAGCTGCGGTACCGCCGGGGCATGACCAACTACTATACGGATAATCCCAAAGAGGATAACCTGAAAAAGAACAAACAGGGCTATTTCTTTGAATGGAGGATCGGCGATAAGCAGAAGCGCCAGGTATTTGACCGCTTTGATTTTTATCTCGATACAAACAAAAAGGGCGAGCCCGCCATGGCGGCGGGGGACTGCTATCGACGAGCCCTTGCGGAGATCACCCAAAGGCCCTTCCGCACCGTGCCGTATTTTGACCCCGGCGTGTGGGGCGGCCAGTGGATGAAGAAGGTCTGCGGATTGGATCCGGAGGAAAAAAACTATGCCTGGTCCTTTGACGGCGTGCCGGAGGAAAACAGCCTGTATCTGGAAATTGGCGGCGTTTTGCTGGAAACCCCTGCCATGAACCTGGTGCTGTACCGCCCGGTAGAGCTTCTGGGGCCTCAGGTATACGCCCGGTTCGGCGCGGAATTCCCCATCCGCTTTGATTTTCTCGATACCATGGGCGGGCAGAACCTGAGCTTGCAGGTACACCCGCTGACCGATTACATTCACAACCAGTTCGGCATGAACTATACCCAGGACGAAAGTTACTATATTCTGGACGCGGAGGAGGGGGCCGAGGTCTATCTGGGTCTGAAGGAGGGTATTTGCCCCCGGGAAATGATAAACGACCTGAAAATTGCCCAAACCGGGGAAAAGCCCTTTGACGCCGACCGATACATCAACCGGTTCCCCGCCAAAAAGCACGACCATTTTTTGATTCCCGCCGGAACGGTGCATTGCTCCGGAAGTGGCTGCATGGTGCTGGAAATCAGCGCCACCCCCTACATTTTCACCATGAAGCTGTGGGATTGGGGCCGCCTGGGGCTGGACGGCAGGCCCCGCCCCATTCATATCGAGCACGGGGAAAAGGTGATCCAGTGGGACAGACAGACCCGGTGGGTGGAGGAAAACCTGGTCAGCCCCACCTATACCATACGGGAAACAGAGGATTATAAGGAAGAGCACACCGGGCTGCACGAGCTGGAGTTCATTGAGACCCGGCGGTATGAGATCAAAACCGCCTGTCCCTTAGATACCTGCAATAACGTGAATATGCTGAACCTCGTGGAGGGTGAGGCCGCTGTGATCGAAAGCCCCGTGGGCGCCTTTGAGCCCTTTGAAATACACTATGCGGAAACCTTTATCCTTCCGGCGGCGGCAGGGAAATATACTATTCGTCCCATAGAGGGACAGCCGGTGAAGGTGATCCGCGCCTATGTGAGAACGCCGAAGGGAGACTGAGAATGAAAAGCCTGGATTACGGAAAGGGCGCGCCGCCCTTATACATGCAGATCTATCAGGATCTGAAGGAAAAGATCGCAGGAAAGGAATACGAATACGGGCAAACGCTTCCCACAGAGGCGGAGCTGCAGGAGCATTACGGCGTAAGCCGCATTACGATCCGGCAGGCTTTTTCCTCTCTGGAGCAGGAGGGGCTGGTGGTGCGCACCCGGGGAAAGGGAACCATTGTGGCCCGGCAGCAGGTCATTGAAGAGCTGTTGACCAGCATCAAAAGCTTTACCGAGGAAATGCGGGAGCGCAATATGGCGCCGGGAACGAAATTTGCCCAGTGCAGTCAGACAGAGGCCGACGAAGAGCTGGCAGAGCTCTTTTCCTGTAAAGTGGGAGACCCTTTGTATCATATCCGCCGGGTCAGGACCGCCAACGACCGGGTGATCGTTCTCTTTGACACCTACCTTTCCGGCAAAGCGGAGCTGCCGCTGGAGGACAGCCGGTATTACGGCTCTCTGTATCAGCTGCTGGAGGATTGCGGTATGCACCTGCCGGTGGGGATCGAGGAGCGGTTCGAGGCCATTGTGGCGGACGAAGAGCTGGCGGCCGCCTTAGCGCTGAAGCCGGGAGCCCCTATCATGCGGCGTACCAGGATCGCCTTTGATAATGATCTGAACGTACAGGAATACACTCGCTCCTTTTACGACGCTTCCCGGTATGCCTACGTGGTTTACGCAGGCGTTACGGATAAACCGGGGGGAGCGGCCGATCAATAGCTCTTGCGAAACGACCCGGCCCTGCCGGGAATTTATAGCCACACACCAACTCTTTGGAGGAGAAATCTATGAGTTTGCAATTTGACAAAGCTACAAAGGAACTGTTCCGGATCGAAAAGCCCTTCGCCATTACCATGTGGGAATTTTCCTGGATCGAGCGGCGATGGCCCGGCGCAGGGTATGAGGACTGGGATCAGGCTTTAACAGAGCTGACCGACCGGGGCTATGACGCCGTGCGTATTGACGCGTTCCCTCATCTGATGGCCTGGGACGCCCACAGGGAGTGGACGCTGAAGCCCGTATGGAATTTGCAGACCTGGGGAAGCCAGTCTGTAAATAAGATCACCCTGCACGATGATTTTCGGGATTTTCTGAAAGCCTGCCGCCGCCACAAGGTACGGGTAGGGCTTTCCACCTGGTTCCGGGAGGATCTGGACAACACCAGAATGAGCATTCTCACGCCGAAGGACCATGCCGATATCTGGATCAAGACCCTGGATTATATCAAAGCGTGGGGTGAGCTGGACAATATTCTCTATGTGGATCTCTGCAACGAATGGCCCCTGAGCGCCTGGGCCCCCTTCTTTACAAAATATTGCGGCGACCGGCCGGGGCGCTCCACGGAGGCCCTTGCCATTGAGTGGATGCGGGGAGCCACCGCGGAGCTCAGAAAAGCGTATCCCGGGATCCCCCTGACCTTCTCCTCCTGCGGGCACATTACCGATCTCGATCTGGATGTAAGCTGTCTTGATTTTCTTGAGCCTCATATCTGGATGGCCCAGGCCAGCGAGTTTTATGAGAAGGTGGGGTATGATTACGGCCGGTTTGACGATACCGGCTATACCAATCTTGCCCTAAACGGAGAGCGGATCTATCGGGAGTCCAAGGAGCACTACGACCGCTGTCTGGTGGAGGAGATAGAGCGCGCGGCGGAGTGGTCCCGGCGTTCCGGCAAGCCGCTGGTCACCACGGAATGCTGGTCTATCGTGGACTATAAGGATTGGCCTCTGCTGAACTGGAACTGGATATTGGATCTGAATGAGCTGGGAGTAAAAACCGCCGCCGCCACAGGACGCTGGGCCGGTATGGGCACCAGCAATTTCTGCGGCCCGCAGTTTGTAGGCATGTGGCGGGAAAAGGATTGGCACAGCGAGTTGACCGGCGTGATCCGCAATTCTGAATGGAAGTAAGGGAAACGAGAATGGAAATAAAAAAGAGCACGGAACGGTATGACCTGCAAACAGGACGCCTGGAAGGGGAAAACGCCTCTTTTTCTCAGAAAAAGCTTTTCCAGCTGGAAGGTGTTTTTGCCGATGAGACGGCTTTCCGGGCAATGGACGGACAGCAGCTGGTGTATGAGGTCAGCTCTCATGCCGCTGTAAAGGAGGGGACTCCGGGCGGGCTGTTTTTCGGCACCAGCACCATTCATCCCGGGAAAGTGGGAAACGAATACTTTATGACAAAGGGCCATTTCCACCAAAAACGGGAAGCGGCGGAATATTATTGGGGCATTTCCGGCGAGGGGCTCCTTCTTCTGATGGACGAAAACCGAAGCTGTACTGCGGAAAAGGTGGAGCAGGGTTCCCTGCATTACATCGGCGGGTACATTGCCCACCGGCTGGTCAACACTGGAAACGAAGACATGGTGGTGGGGGCCTGCTGGCCCTCTGACGCCGGGCACGATTACGGCTCTATTGAAACGGCGGGCTTTTCGGTCAGGGCACTTTGTGAAAACGGGAAAGTCGTTTTCCAGGAAAGCAAGTAGCTTTCCGGAAAGGAGCGGTTATGAATACCATTTCCATTGATTTGGGAGGCACCCGGGTAAAGCTTGGGGTGGTGTCTGAAGGCCGGGTGGTGGAATCCGCAAGGCTTGCTTCCAACTCCCAAAACGGATTCCAGCCTTTGATGCCGGAGCTGGAAAGGATCTGCAAGGCCTGGCAGGAGCAGTATGAAATTTCCAGGATGGGGATCGCCTTTCCCAGCCTGGTGGATGTGGATAAGAAGCAGGTGCTGGGCCACAACAATAAATTCGCGGACTGTGTGGGCTTTGATTTGGAGGGCTGGGTGAAAGCCTCCTTCAGCCTGCCCATGGTGCTGGAAAACGACGCCAATGCCGCAGCCCTGGGAGAACTGGGCTATGGCGCCGCCCGGGATACGGAGAATTTCGTATTGATGATCCTGGGCACCGGCATTGGCACCGCGGCCGTGATGGACGGAAGGCTGCTTCGGGGAAAGCATTACCAGGCGGGCGTTCTCTTCGGGCATATTCCCTTACAGCGGAACGGCCGCCCCTGCGAGGGCTGCCCTGGCGTGGGCTGTGCCGAGGCCCAGGCAAGCACCTGGGCGCTGAAGCATATGGTAGCCGAGGCCGCGCTGGAAAGTCCCTTAAAGCGGGAGCCCACCATGAATTTTGAGGTGCTTCAGCGCCATTACCGCGCGGGGGACAGGCTGGCAAAGGAAATTTTTGAGGAATGCTGTGAGTATTGGAGCAGCTGCCTGATCGCCCTGATCCACGCCTATGACCCGGAGGTGGCGGTACTCAGCGGCGGCGTGCTGAATTGGGGGCCGGAGCTGACGGAGCGCATCATTCAAACAGTGGAACAGCGTGTCTGGACGCCCTGGGGGAAGCTTCGCTTCCGTACCGCGGAAGCTCCGGAACGATCTGTGCTGCTGGGACTGCATTATCTCAATGAAAAACAGGCGGAAAAGGAGAAAAAAGCTTTATGAAACACAAGGAAGCAAAAGAATATTTGGGCTGTCAGCTGTGGGTGGAGCCCACCGACAGCCCGGAACGGGTGGACAGCCTGGTAAAAGAGGCGGCGGAAAGCGGCCTGGGGTGGCTGCGCATTTTTCTGACTGTGGCCCTGGATCGAGGCTCAGCCCGGCAAATGGGATTTCACAGTGTTCGATCTGGTATTTGACGCCTGCGAAAAATATGGGATCAAGGTAAAAGCCACATTGACGGCGAACTCCGGCCCCTGGCATATCGGCACGCCCTCGCTGCTTCATTCCCATACCGGGTTCCTGGACGAAAGCCAGTGGCCTGCCATGGCGCGCTATGTGGAACAATGTGTCACCAGGTACAAGGATCATCCAGCCTTGGGGCAGTGGATTCTGTGGAATGAGCCCTCCGCCGGAAAAGAGCGGGGAAGAGAGCACAGCGACCAGGCCCGCCGTCACTGGCAGGCCTGGCTGAAGGAAGCGTACCGGGGAGAGATCGGCGCTTTGAACACCCGCTGGCGTACAGGGTATCAAAGCTTTTCCGAGGCGCAGTTCCCCCACGAGATCATTCACCCGGCTCAAACCGGCAACAGCTGGGCTTCCTACCGCCCAGTGATGGACTATGACCGTTTTGCCATGAAATGGCTGGAATGGGAATTACAGCAGATCCAGGATCTGGTGCGGAAGTACGACGCCAAAACGCCTACCTGCATCAATCCCACGCCCCTGTTGGAAAATCAGGCCAATTCCGGCCTGGATCAGGAGGAGCTGGCCAAAATTGCAGATGTGGTAGGCGCAAGCTATCACCCTGCCTGGCATTTTACCTTCTGTGACCGTGAGCTGTTCCCGGCGCTGATGTCCCTGGGTGTAAAGAAAACGGCTTCTCACCCCAGCGTGCGCAGGGTAGAGGTCACCGAGGTGCAGTGTGGGAACACCCTGAGCTCGTCTACACGCCCCTCCGATGTGGAGCCCGCGGAGCTGGCGCGGTTCTGCCTTTCCGGCATTTTCGCCGGGGCGGAATCCGTTACCGGCTGGCTCTTGAACCAGCGCACCTATGACTGCGAGGCCGGAGATTGGGGCCTGCTGGACAACAACGACCGGCAGACAGGCCGCAGCAGAATGATGAAAAAGGTGCGGGACGTCATGGAAACGGTGGATCGCGTTACGGGGGGGCTATACGCCCCTGGAAAGCGATGTGCTGGTAGCCTTTGACCAGGATTCTCAAATCGTAGAGGTGCCCGACAGTGAACGCGGATCCGACGTAAAGGGCCGCCGGGTGCATGATGGAGCCTATGGCGGAGCCATGCTCACTGCCCGGCTGATGCAGAGCGGTGTAAACGCCTCTCAATGCAGGCTTACGGATATTCCCTGTGAAAAAAGTGCCGGAAAAACCCTGTTTTTATCCCATCTGGTAGCCTGGTCTCCGGAAAACGCCAAAAAGGTGCTGGCCTTTGCGGAAAACGGCGGCGCGGTGGTGCTGGACGCCACCACCGGGCGAAAAACGCCGGACGCCGCCATGTACTGCCCCTGGCCCGGCGGTCTGGCAGGGGCCATCGGCATGACGGCCTCTGACCTGGAAACCGACTATAACGGCTACGAGCTTTCCCTGTTTGGCGAGCCTGCGGGCAAGTGGCTGTTGACCCGGATCGTTCCCACCTTCGCACCGGACGCGCCCTGGGCCGCCTGGGACAATATCTGTTTCCAAAAGGACGGCGCACCCCTTGTGTGGGAGCGGCCCTTCGGAGCCGGAAGGTTTGTGCTGGTAAACGGTATGATGGGCCCCTCCGCCATCTATGAGCAGGAAAACCAGCTGGGGCTGAAGTACGTTTTGAGCAGATTGACCGCCGGTTCCCTTTTGCCGGTTCGTCCCGCCGCCTTTGAGCAGGGAGCCTATGCCCTGCCTCTCGTCTGCGAAACGGGAAGCCTGACCGCGGTTTTGGCAAATTCCGGAGCCTGGCGGCAGGGCAGAACATTACAGCTCATCGCCCCGGCCGGGGAATATACCGACCTTTGGACAGGAGCAGCCGTGCGGGTACCCGGTACTGGGCGCGTTTCCCTTCCGGCGGAGGACGGCGTGGTTTTGCTGTGGAAGAAGAACGGCCGTTAGTCATCAGAGGCTGGTTGTTATCGTCAAAAGGAGCAGGGCGTAAGGGCAGGAAGCGTGCTCTTACGCCTCTTTTCTTGACGGGGGAACAGCTTCATGGTAAGATAGAGCTTAAGTTGAAAATTGCCGAAGAAAAATTTTGCAGCTTCCCCTCCGGAGCCGGGGGGGATATCTGACCGTTTGACAAAGGAGCCTGGCTGTTCTATGGAAAAAGAAGTCATTTTGTTAAAGCAGGGAGAAATTGCCCTGAAGGGCTTGAATCGCAGGGCTTTTGAGGAACTGCTGCTGAAAAATATCCGCCGCAGGCTGAAGAGCGCCGGGGATTTTAACGTTTCCGCGCTACAGTCCATCGTGTACGTGGAACCGAAGAACGAAGAGGCCGATCTGGATCTGGCGGAGGAGCGCTGCGCGAAGGTGTTCGGCGTGGTGGGCTGTACCAGGGCCGGGGCGGCGGAAAAGGAGCTGTCAAAGATTTGTGAGAAGGCGGCGGATTATCTGAAGGACACGCTGGAGGCGGCCTCCACCTTCAAGGTGGAGTGCAAGCGCAGCGATAAGAAATTTCCTTACAAATCCCCGGAAATTTCCACCGAGGTGGGGGGATATCTTTTGGAAAGGTTTCCCCATCTGCGGGTGGACGTGCACCATCCGGACGTCACCGTGCGGGTGGAGGTACGGGAGGCCTGCGCCTTTGTTCACACCGATCCCAAACCCGGGGCGGGCGGCATTCCGGTGGGCTCCGGGGGAAAGGCCGCGATCCTCATCAGCGGCGGGCTGGACAGCCCCGTGGCGGCCTGGCAGATGGCAAAGCGGGGGGTGGAGCTTACCGCCATTCACTTCGCGAGCCCCCCGTATACCAGCGAGCTGGCCCACGAGAAGGTGGTGCGCCTGCTTCGGAAGGTCAGCGAATACGCCGGGCGCGTGAAGCTGATCACCGTAAATTTCACAAAGCTGCAGGAGGCCATTCGGGATCACTGCCGGGAGGATCTGAACACCGTGATCCTCCGGCGCTTTATGCTTCGGGCGGCGGAGCACGTGGCCCGGGAGGAGGGCTGCGCCGCCCTGATCACCGGAGAAAGCCTGGGCCAGGTGGCGAGCCAAACGCTGCAGGCCATCGCCTGTACCGACGCCGCGGTCTCCATGCCGGTGTTCCGCCCTTTGATCGGTGCGGATAAAACCGATATCGTAAAGCTTGCCTACCAGATCGATACCTATGCGATCTCCATTGAGCCCTATGAGGATTGCTGTACCATTTTCACCCCCAAGCACCCCCGCACCAGGCCGATTCTCCATTTTGTGGAGGAGGCGGAACAGGCCATTGACGGGGAAGCTCTGCTTCAGGAAGCGCTGGAGCAGGTGGAAACCATGATGATCCAGGCGGAATAGGGGGCGGGCTTTATCAAACAGGAGGCAGTCATGAAGAGCTCGGAAAGAAGGAAAACGGCCTTATGGGTTTTTCTCGTTTGGTTCTTTTCCTTTTTGTGCTATACGCCCATGCTTTTGGATCAGCTTGGAGCACCGGTCCCCGCCGCGTTTTTTTCTTTGAAATATGGCTTTCTTCTCATTCCGGCGCTGGTGACGCTTTTGTTTTCTGCCGGAAAACCGGGCGGCCTGGCCCGTTTTGCCCGGGGGTTTCGGAGGATCACCCGGAAGGAGGCTGTTTTCTGCGGATGTGCCGCCTTGGCAGGTATTTCATTTACCTCCCTTTGCTCTCTTGTGAAGCAGATCGATTTTTTCGGAAGCGCCTATTCTTCCCTGTTATCGATGGCGGGAAGCTGTGTGTATCTGTTTGTGACGGCGCTGCTGGAAGAATTTGCGTGGCGGGGCTGGCTTTTTCAGCATATCCTGGCGGTGGGTGGCAGGCCGGCGGCCCTGTTCTTCACGGGGGCCGCCTGGGCGGTTTGGCACCTTCCCATGTGGCTGATCCGGAATTCCCTGGGCCTTCGTGAGGTCGCTCCCCTTTTTCTCTGGGCGATGCTTCTTTCCGTGGTGCTGGGGCTGTTTTATGAAGCCTTCGGCAATTTGATTTCCGCCGCTCTTTTGCATATGCTTTTCAATACCTGCTTTTTGGCCCCCACGGCCTATCAGAACATTCTTGTGCTTTTTGGCATTGTGCTTTTCCTGTCTTTTGAAAAATGGCGCGGGAAAACACAAAACTAAAGGCAACCCCGCACAAAGACCGGCCAGAGGCCTTTGTACACAATTTGCTTGCAGATTTTCCGTCATAGCGCACAGCTTTCGCTTGTCAATCAAGAGATTGACTGCACTCAATCTATGCACTCTGACGAAAAATCTGACTACACAACTTGCGCACAATCTTTGTTCGGTGTTGCCTAAAAATAATCCCAATTCGGAGGTTCCCTATGAAAAATGAAATCGGTTGGCAGAACAGCGCTGTCTTTTATCAAATCTATCCCATGGGCTTCTGCGGCGCGCCTTTTGCGAACGATGGCGCGGCGGAAAACAGGATCCTGAAGGTCAGGGAGTGGGTGCCTCACCTGCAAAAGCTGGGGATCGGCGCGGTGTATTTTTCCCCAGTGTTTGAGTCCGATACCCACGGCTATGACACCAGGGATTACAGCAAAATAGACTGCCGCCTGGGAACGAACGAGGCGTTCGGAGAGGTGGCAAAGGCCCTGCATTCCGCCGGGATCCGGGTGGTGCTGGACGGTGTGTTCAACCATGTGGGCCGGGGCTTTTGGGCTTTTCAGGACGTGCTGAAAAACCGGGAAAGCTCTCCCTACCGGGACTGGTTTTACATCAATTTCGGCGGCAATAACGGCTACAACGACGGCCTCTGGTACGAGGGCTGGGAGGGCCATTTCGAGCTGGTGAAGCTGAATCTCCAGAACCCCGCCGTGGTCGATCACATTTTAAGCTGTGTGGGGGGCTGGATCGAGGAATTCGGCATCGATGGTCTCCGGCTGGACGTGGCCTATCTGCTGGACGAGGTCTTCCTTCGGCGGCTTCATTCCTTCTGTAAGGAGAAGGACCCCGCCTTCTTCCTTTTGGGAGAGATGATCCACGGAGATTATAACCGGGTCATGAACCCGGAAATGCTGGACAGCGTCACGAATTACGAATGCTATAAGGGCCTGTATTCCGCCTTTAATTCCATGAATCTCTTTGAGATCGCCCATTCCCTGGCGCGCCAATTCGGCCCGGAGAACTGGACGCTCTATAAGGAAAAGCACCTGCTCTGCTTTGCCGACAACCACGATGTCACCCGGATCCACAGTATTTTACAGGAGAAAAACCAGCTTTTCCCCCTGTACGCGGTACTGTTCTGCATGCCAGGGATCCCCTGCCTGTATTACGGCAGCGAGTGGGGGGCGGACGGTGAGAAAAAGGACGGAGACCCCGCCCTGCGCCCCTGCTTCGACGCTCCCGTGGAAAATGAGCTTACAGAATTTCTGGGAAGGCTTTCCAGGGCCAAGCGAGAGAGCAAGGCCCTGTGCTATGGAGATTTCAAAAATGAAACGCTGCTCAATAAGCAGTGGGTAATGCGCCGCTCCTGCCCGGAGGAAACGGTGCTGCTGGCGGTAAACGCCGAGGGCGCGGAATTCACCATCGGGTGCCAGCATCACGGCCCCGCCACGGACCTTCTTGCCGGAGAGCAAACGGAGTTACAGGGCAATATCACCCTGCCCCCCTATGGGGTAAAGCTGTTCCGGCTGGGATAAAAGAGAAAAGCCGCAGGGAGCGCTTCCTTTCAGAAGCTAGTTCTCCTGCGGCTTTTCTTATAGGGCAGCGGTGAGCAAGGCGATAGATTCGGAAGCGGTAAGCGAAAGCCTGCCCTTGCTTGCAAGGGAAGGGGGACCACCGTTAGGTGGTGGAAGGGATAGTCACAAGCAGAAAGTGGGATAAAGCCGCCAGTTTTAATCCCCTCAGTCACGGCTTCGCCGTGCCAGCTCCCCTTACTCGCGCAAGTGGAGCCTAAGGGCTCTAAGTTGCAACTTACTACCTTACTCCCGGTCGGGTCAGAAACCAAACTCCCGCACCAAGCAGCTTCACGAGTGCCTGCGGTGCAACCGCCTTGCCGCCCGCAGACTTATCCTTTTAGAATTTCTAAATATGTGTCAAGGCGCTCCTTTACATACTCTGAAACAAGCAAAACCATATCGCCCGCGTTACCGTCACGATAATAGACATCGAAAGCGTCATAATAACGTTTTCGATCAGCAAACTTCACGTTGATGGCAGGATAACCGTTACGGATCAGCTCCAGATTCAGAAGCAGGCGTCCTGTTCTGCCGTTGCCGTCAATAAAAGGGTGGATTCCTTCAAATTCAAGGTGAAAACGGGCAATGCGCTCAATGGGGTGCATTGCCTTTTTCCTTTTTTCGTTTTCGGCGAGCAGCCCTGTCAAGCTTGGCTCTATCAAATAGGGCTGGACCGGTTCGGTATAGGCTCCGGCAATGGTAACGGGAATTCGCCGGTAAACGCCCTTATCCTCAGGCCTGTCTATCAGCACCAGTGAATGGATAGCCTTGATTTCCGTATCGCGCAGGGCGCCCTTCCCTTGCGCGAGCTCTTCCATATACAGGAATGCATCGCGGTGCCCTACAGCCTCCAGATGGTCTTTCAGAGGCTTGCGGTCTATGGTGATCCCCTCCAGCACCATGGCGGTTTCCTTCAGTGTAAGCATATTGCCTTCTATGGCGTTGGAGTTATAGGTGAAGTCGATCATAAATTCATCACGTAGCCGCTGTATTTCTCCCGCGGTAAGCGGGCGCATTCCATCGAGCAGAACCTTCTTTTGATCTATTTCTGTCAGGATATCCGAAAATCTGCCGCATTTCCCTTTGTTTGGCAATCTGCGTTTATCAAAGGGCTTTTCTGCGTCTGCGGGGATCAGGTAGGCTTTGCCTTTCCGAATCACGCCGTCAATTTCTCCACCGGCGCAAAGCAAACGGACCCGGCGGGTAGAAACGCCCCATTTTTCGGCTATCTGTGTAACGGTGAAATATTCCATCTTTTTTCCTCCCGGCTTAGGGCTTGTTTGAAAAACCGCAATTACCTTTTTGCATAATGTGGACAAATTTCTGCGTTGGAGATCTTGTGGTCCTCCGCCTTGAAATCGTCTCACCTTGTACAAAAATTCAGCACTTTCTCTATTTTCAAACAAGCCCTAAGAATACAAGCTTTACAGGTAGTATCCTACTACAGAATCGGAATAATTACAACCGGAATTTTGAGTTTTTTAAAGCGATTATTCCGAACGAAAGGCGCTTTGAAGCACTTTTCAGACTATCCTTTTGGCTCCGGCTTTACAAAACCTGCTCAAAAGCGATCCGTTCGCTGCCGTCCTCCACGTAGATCACACCCCGGGGAGAAAAGCCGTTTTTCGCGAGGGCCCTCTGCATGGGAAGATTATCCCGGTGGGTATCGCACCGCAGTACGAAAACGCCCCGTTCCCTTGCCTGGCGCTTCAGCTCCTCAAAGAACAGCCCGGCGGCATTTTGGCCCTTGGCGCGGGGCGCAATGGAAATGCGGTGAAGAAAGCCGTATTCTTCGGGGTCGGCTTCCCACCGGCCCTGCTCTATGACCTCGTAGGTGGGCTCCCGTCCAAAAGCGATACAGGCCACGCCAAGCACCTCGCCGTCCTGTTCCAATACATAGCCTACCCCGGCTTTCCTGTCCGCTTCCGCGTCCTGGGCACTGGGGTAATCCCCGGTTTGCCACTGATCCACGCCCATGGCGCCCAACGCCGCCCGGGCGGCTTCATACAATTTACCGATAGCGGGCAGGTCGGCTGGGAGTGTCTTCCGAATGTTCATAAGCGATCTCCTTTTCAGGTGGGAGGAAAAAGCTCCTCTCTCCGGGGCAATTTTTAAGTTTCTCCTGATATACTACCAATTTCCTCTTGTTTTTTCAAGCGGGAAACGGTATAATAACCATGATATCGTTACTATTTCAAATTGCGGTCGGCGCAGAGAGTGTTTCCTCGCAGAAAAGCGGGGGCTCGATTGCCTACCGCAGGGAAAAGCATCAGTTTTAATTTCAAGCTGTGGTTGGCGCAGAGAGTGCCTCCTTGCAGAAAAGCGGGGGCTCGATTGCCCACCGCAGGGAAAAGCATTAGTTTTAATTTCAAGCTGTGGTCGGCGCAGAGAGTGCCTCCTTGCAGAAAAGCGGGGGCTCAATTGCCCACCGCAGAGAAAAGCATCAGTTTTAATTTCAAGCTGTGGTCGGCGCAGAGAGTGCCTCCTTGCAGAAAAGCGGGGGCTCAATTGCCCACCGCAGGGAAAAGCATCAGTTTTAATTTCAAGCTGTGGTCGGCGCAGAGAGTGCCTCCTTGCAGAAAAGCGGGGGCTCGATTGCCCACCGCAGGGAAAAGCATCAGTTTTAATTTCAAGCTGTGGTCGGCGCAGAGAGTGCCTCCTTGCAGAAAAGCGGGGACTCGATTGCCCACCGCAGGTGTGGCAGCGGAACAGTGGAATATGGGAGCGGACAGGTCTGTACGGCGGAACGCCGTGAACCATGTCAGGCGGGGAACCGAGCAGCATTCAGCGGATGCTTCCGGGCGATGCAGGTCGCCTGTCCGTTCTCATATTCTACCGGGCTTCTGCCATATGTTTTCTTTCGGCATATTTTCAGGGAGGCGGCTGTCTATGTATAAAGTGCTCTACCGAAAATACCGGCCCCGCTTTTTCGCGGACGTGGTGGATCAGCCCCAGGTCACCGTGACCCTGAAAAATGAGCTGACCAGAGGGCGCGTTGCCCATGCCTATCTGTTTACCGGCTCCCGGGGCACGGGGAAAACCACCTGTGCCAAAATTCTGGCCAAGGCCGTAAACTGCCTGAACCCGCAAAACGGAGATCCCTGCGGGGAATGTGAGGTCTGCCGGGGCCTGGAGGACGGCTCCGTTTTGGACGTGGTGGAGATCGATGCCGCCAGCAATAACGGGGTGGACAGCATTCGTTCTCTCATTGAGGAATCCAATTTTACTCCGGCTGCCGCCAGGTACCGGGTGTATATCATCGATGAGGTGCACATGCTTTCCGTGGCGGCCTTTAACGCCCTGCTGAAAACCCTGGAGGAGCCTCCTGCCCATGTGATCTTCATTTTGGCTACCACCGAGGTGCACAAGCTTCTGCCCACGATCCTTTCCCGCTGCCAGCGCTTCGATTTCCGGCGGATCTCCCCGGAGGCCATCGCCGACCGGCTGGAATACGTGGCCGGGGAAGAGGGCGCGGGCCTGGACCGGGAGGCCGCCCTGCTCATTGCCCGGATTGCGGACGGCGCTATGCGGGACGCTCTTTCTCTGTTGGATCAGTGCCTGGGACGGGACAGCCATGTGACTCTGGAAACCGTAAACCGCACTGCGGGCGTAGCGGCAAGGGACTACCTTTCCTCTTTGGCCCAGGCGGTGGCGGAGCGGGATATTTCCGGCGCTTTGGGAATGATCGATGAGCTCTATCGGGAATCCAAGGATATGAGCCGCTTGTGTGAAGAAATGGCAGAATATTTTCGCGGCCTGATGCTGATCAAAACCATGAAGGACGCTTCCCGGCTGGTGGCGGCCTCCGCCGGAGAATGGGAGACCATGAACCGGCAGGCTCTGTCTGTGAGCCTTTCCTCCATTTTGCACGGCCTGGATACCTTTGAAGAGACGTTGAATAAAATGCGCTACAGCAACCAGCGGGCCCAGTTGGAAATGGCCTTTGTGCGGCTGTGCTCTCCTGAGCTGGACACCGCGCCGGAGGCGCTGCTCCGCAGGCTGGAGGCCCTGGAAAGCGGCGCGCCGGTTCTGAGAAGGCAGCAGCCTGTGCCGGAACCCCCGGCGGTGGAGCAGACCCCGCCGAAGGAGAGTAAGCCGAGAGAGCAGGAAGCGCCTGTGCAAGAAAAGCCTATTGTCGAGGAGCCTCCGAAGGAACTGACGGAGCCTTCTGCCGACTTACCGGAGGAGTCTGTACCGGAGCTTCCGGAGGAGACTCCCGCCTTTGAGCAGGCTCCCTTGCCGGCAGAACCGACGGCAGAGTTAGAGCAGGAAAAGCCCGGGAAACCGGCGGCCCCTGAAAAGCAGGTGGCAAAGCCCGCTCCCGCGGTGGATATTCGGGCTCTTTCCGCAGAGGCCCAGCGCTTCCGGGACTGGCCGGAAATTCTGCAGGTGATCAAAAATTCCACCAAAAGCGTGGCCATGGCATTTTCCGGCTCCTCCGCCTATATCAACGGGGACTATATGCTCATCGACGCGCCGGAGATCGCCTTTGAGCTCTTAAAGCGGCCGGAGCAGCGGGAGCGCATGCGGGAGGCCATTCGCCATGTGACCGGCCGAACCTACCGGCTGGGGCCCTATCGGAAGGAAGCAGCGGAGAAGGAAAGCGATCCCCTGGAGGAGCTGGCCCGCCGGGCGGCGGAATCCGGCATTGCCCTTCAGGAAGAAGCGGAAGAGGAGCTGCCTCCCCTTCCGGAGGATTCCATTCCGTTTTAGCAGGAGATAAAAAATAAATCTTGAATGAAAGAAAGGACTGTGAACACCTATGAAAGCAAGATTACCCCAAGGCTACGGCGGAGGCGGCGCCTCCAATCTTCAGCAGCTGGCAAAGCAGGCCCAGAAAATGCAGGAGCAGATCGCGGAGATCACCGCCGAGCTGGAGGAAAAGGAATACTCCGCCACCTCCGGCGGGGACGCGGTGAAGGCCACCGTTACCGGAAAGCTGGAAGTGAGATCGGTGGAGATCAAGCCGGAGGTCATTGACCCGGAGGACGCCGAAATGCTGGGCGATTTGGTGACCGCCGCCGTCAATGAGGCTCTGCGCGCGGCCAATCAGGAAAAAGAGGAAAGAATGTCCGCTGTGTCCGGCGGCATGGGCATTCCCGGTATGTTCTGATGGGAAATTACCATGTTCCCCCGCTGGAGGGGCTTGTGGAAAAATTTGAGAGCCTGCCGGGCATTGGCCACAAAAATGCCCAGCGGCTGGCTTATCACGTGCTGGATATGACAAGGGAAGAGGCGGAAAGCTTTGCCTCCGCCATTGTAGAGGCCCATGAGAAGATCCACTACTGCTCGGTGTGCTGTAATCTCACAGACAGCGAGCTTTGTCCCGTCTGCCGCAACGACCTGCGGGATAAATCGGTGATCTGCGTGGTAGAGGAGCCGAAGGACGTGTTTGCCCTGGAGCGGGCGGGAGAATATAACGCCCAGTACCATGTGCTGCACGGGGCCATTTCCCCCCTGTCCGGCATCGGCCCTGATCAGCTTCGGATCAAGGAGCTGCTTGCCCGCATGAACGGTACGGTGCAGGAGGTCATTATGGCCACCAACCCCACTGTGGAGGGAGAGGCCACTGCCATGTACCTTTCCCGGCTCTTAAAGCCCCTGGGCGTGAAGGTGACCCGCCTCGCCTACGGCATTCCCGTAGGCGGCGATTTGGAATACGCCGATGAAGTGACCCTGCAAAGAGCCATGCAGGGAAGGCAGGAGCTGTAAAAAATGAGCAATCAGGAATGAGCAATGAACGGTTGCGATATGTCCGAATATCTGTGAAAGGTGGTGACTGTTATGGCGGGAAAAGCAAATACAAAGACCATTGCCCAGAATAAGAAGGCCTATCATGACTATTTCGTGGAGGAAAGCTTTGAGGCCGGGATTGAGCTTGTGGGTACAGAGGTGAAATCCCTCCGGCAGGGCAGGGCGAACCTGAAGGACGCCTGGTGCTCTGTGGTAGACGGGGAAATGCTGCTAAACGGCTGCCATATCAGCCCCTATGATTTCGGCAATATCTTTAACCGGGATCCCATGCGGGTGCGCCGGCTGCTTCTGCACAAGCGGGAGATCCTGCGGCTGTACGGTGTTGTCAAGCAGCAGGGCTATTCCCTGATCCCCTTGTCCCTGTATTTTAAGGACAGCAGGGTCAAAGTGCAGGTGGGGTTATGCAAGGGCAAGAAAAACTATGATAAGCGGGAAGATATGGCCAAGCGGGACGCTCAGCGGAACATTGAGCGGGAGTTGAAGGAACGAAACCGGTAAGCGCACTTTTACAGGGACTCAATAAAAGACTGATCAACAAGGAGAATGGGTATGTTTTGCAGAAATTGTGGTGGAGAAATTTATGAAAACGCGGCGGTATGTGTTCATTGCGGCGTGGCGGCAGGCACAGGGGTGAATTTTTGTCCCTGCTGCGGGGCACAGACCATGCCCGGGGCGGCGGTCTGCCTGAACTGCGGCGTGGCGCTTACCTCTATGCCCTATGCGTATCAGGGCCAGCAAAAATCAAAAATTGCCGCCGGGCTGCTGGGAATTTTCCTGGGCTGCTTCGGGGTGCACAATTTTTACCTGGGCTACACGGGAAAGGCCGTGGCTCAGCTTCTGCTGACTCTTCTGAGCTGCGGAGTGCTGGCCGTTGTTTCCGGGATCTGGAGCTTTATCGAAGCGATCATGATCCTTGTGGGCTCCATCAATGTAGACGCCAGGGGGATCCCGCTGGGGAACTGACATCTGTGGAACGAGCGCTGTTAAAGGGGAAAAGCGATGGATATTGAGCGGTTTTGGATAGATGTTTTACAGCAGAACGCTGATGCTCTCAGCGCATATTTTCAAAAAGATGCCGTTGTGAACTGGCATTGCACAAACGAGCGATTTACTGTGGAGGAATTTATTCGCGCTAACTGCGAATATCCTGGAAAATGGGCGGGCGAAATCGAGCGCAAGCATTGCCTTGATGATTTGATCATTACGGTGCTTCGTGTCTATTCAGTGGACAATTCCGCTTCTTTTCATGTCACGTCCTTTATCAAAGTACAAGACGGAAAGATATGTTCTATAGACGAGTATTGGGGTGATGACGGTCCCGCGCCTCAGTGGCGGTTGGAAAAGCATCTTGGCGTGCCGATTCGGTAGGAGAAAGATTACATGAAACAAATCACAACAAAGCAATTTCAGCCCTTGACAGATATGCAACTGGTATGGGATTTTATGGAAGAGGTCTATGAGCATTCCTTTGGAAATGGCGCGCCGGCGCCGTTTTTTGAATATGCCCTTACCTCTTCCTGGATGAACAAGGACTATCTGCACTTGAACAGGCTGTGGCTTGACGGCGCTCAGGTGGTTGGCTTTGTGTTTTATGAAGACCCTGTTACCCATGTCTTTTTCAGCCTTCGCCCGGGGTATGAGGAGCTGGCGGAGGAAATGGTGATCTATGCGGAGCAGGCTATGCCCAGCTTCAGAAACCAGCAGGAGCTGGTGCTGTTCGGCGGGCAAAGCGCTTTTCTGGAGGTTGTCAGAAAAAGGGGCTATGAATTGTCCTGGGAAAACGTAGACTTGATCTGCGATTTCCGGAAAACGGAGCTGCGCTGCCCTTTGCCGGAGGGCTTCCATTTTGTGGATCCTCAAGAATGCGACCCTCTAAAGCTGGCTGTCTGCACCTGGAAGGGCTTCGATCACGAGGACAAGGGCGCCTTTGAAAACTGGCAGGAGGAACAGGGCGCGGAATGGACTCCGGCCAGATCTTATCACGGTATCTTGAGCTCTACCATAGCGCCTCCCCCGCACGCGACCCATGAATACAATGTGATCATTGCGGACGAACAGGGGGAATACGCCTGCTTTTCCGGTATGTGGTGGGTTCCGAAAAACAAACTGGCCTACATGGAGCCGCTTTGCACGATCCCCAAGTATCGCAGGAAGGGCCTTGCGGCAGCGGCTCTTTCAAAGCACTACGAAACCCTGAAGCCCCTTGGCGCGGAGCTCATGACCGGCGGCGGGGACGTGTTTTACAGTAAAATCGGCTATGAGGACGGCATTCACTGGCTGCATTTCAGAAAGGGATTTGCGGTAGAAAGATGAATGAAAAGATTCATAGAAATGTGCCGGTTTGATGAGAGAGGAAGCTGACGCAAATGATTTCGTGTGTTCTTTTCGATTTGGACAATACGCTCCTGCTAAAGGAACCGTCTCTCCCTGAAAAGATTTGGGAAGTGGTTTCCTCTGTTTCTCCTGAGGTGTCACAGGAAACGGTAGAAAAAGCATATGCGGCAAGCGAGCTTTGGATAGGAAAGCAAATTCAAAAAGAAAACGAAACCGGCGTGCGCGCCAGTGACGAGGAATTTTTTGCGGGTGTGCTTTCCTCCTATCGCCGGTTCTTGCCTTTGAACGAGGAGCTGACCGACCGGCTTTTGCCGGTGCTGTACGGAAAATATCCGATGGAGTATCAAGTAACGCCTCATGCGAGGGAGACCTTGCGGCATCTTTCGGAAAAGGGGTATTTTCTGGGGATCGTCAGCAACAACCATTCACAGGTAAGAGAAACATTGTCAACTTTGGAATTGACCGATTATTTTAACAGCGTCATCATTTCCGAAGAGGTAAATCTCTATAAGCCGGATCCGAAAATTTTGGAGCTTGCTTGCCAAAATATCGGCGTCCCCCGCGGGAACAGCATCTATGTAGGCGACCACCCCTTCGATGTTCTGTGCGCCCACCAGGCGCAGATGCCCGCCGTCTGGTTTCCGCCCAATCCGTTTTTTGAACTGCCGGAGGAAATCAGCCCGCCGGAATATGTGATTCACGACCTGGAAGAGTTGTGCGCTGTTTTTTAGTACGGGCTTTTCGAAAATGAAACCTACGATCACCGCTTCAACGGCGTTACAGGCGACGCAGCCGCTTTTTGTAAAGCCATTTCTCCGACAATTTCCACTTGTCAAAGCAATCTAAAGCGGCTATAATAGAAAAGTCCGGTGCTCTTAGCTAATAACTAATTTACTAAAATCTAAATTCGGGGATGTAAAGGTTTCGACGGGGAAGAAGAGCCCTGGTAAGCGAGCCGCAGTGCGGAACTGCGATAAAATCCGCAAACTTTAAAATTAAACGACAACAATACTGTTGCTGTTGCTGCTTAAATAAGCAGCCGTTCTTACCCGGAGCACCGCGGCCGGAATAAGAGCGTCGATGAGCGGTGAACGTGAGCAGGCGCGCCGCCTTTCGCCCTGCCATGACCTAAAAGGCTACCGAAACCCGAAGCTTGCTTTTCAGCGCCGGGCCGGGGGAATCCCAAACGATAAGCTACGCTCGTAGAAAGCCTTGGTAATTCTTTTTCGGACGTGGGTTCGATTCCCACCATCTCCACCATGGTTGCGAAACGAAAAAGATGTCAACCAGCGAAAACCGCGCAATGGCGCGGTTTTTTGCTGCTCAAAAGGCCGAAAAAAGCGCGTCACACCGTGACGGATTTTACAGATGTCAAAGCCCACTGGCAGGATTCGCACCCGCGTGTGAGAGTAAAAGAATCGAATAGGAGCGGAAAGCCCCACAGTTTTTGTAGAAAAGACTGTGGGGCTTTTTCTGTTTTCAGAAAGGGATGAAAGAAATAGCGAGATTTACAGAAAACCGAAAGGATCAAGCGTTTGAACGATTCATGCAGCGTGTGCCTGGCTTTGAGCCGGATCCGCCGGAAGCTGAAATTATCCAACAAGAGTTGGACAAAGTCCAGTGGAAACAGGGCCTTGCACAAAGCAGAAAAAAGGAAAAAGGAGAATAAGACCATGTTTTTTAGAGGAACGGATCATGCTGAGACCTTCGAGCTTGAATTAAGTTACCGCCCGGAAGGAGATAACCGCTACATCGCAGCCCTCTATCTGCTGACTGCAGATACAAAGCTCTGGCGATATGTACAGGATCAATTTGGGACGAGGACAGTCCTGGTTGGAGAAATGCGGCCCCGCCATCTCAGCGGAGAAGCGTATGTGTTTTATCTTTTGGCAAGGGAGCTGCTTTGCGAGACAAAGACCATCAATGTTATGGATCTGGCAGATCGTGGGCTTCTGTCTGCACGGTGCTTTCAAGTTGTTACCACAGCGCTTTTTATCCGGGGGTACGGTCTGAAGAAAACGAGGGAGATATGCCGTGGGAGTGATTTTTAATATGTTAAACCGAAACAATGCAGAAGCCTTCAAACAGAGCTATCCCAGAGGGACAAGGATCTTGCTGGAAAAGATGGACGACCCCTACGCCCCCGTGCCGCCCGGCACAAGAGGAACTGTCATTCTTGCGGACGATGCCGGACAGATCCAAATGCAATGGGACAACGGCAGGACCTTGGCGCTCATTCCCAGAAAAGACTGGTTTCGCAAGCTCACTCAGCAGGAACTGGCTGCGGAGCAGCGTGCCGCTGCACCGAATTCTCACTCCAGCCAAGATGAAGATTCCGGTTTTGAGCCTGCGCCAGAGGATCTTGAGGGTCCCTCTCTACAAAAACCGCAGGCCGCCATTATTGGCGCAGACGGCAATATCTTTAACCTTTTGGGAATTGCCAAGGAAGCTTTGCTTAATGATGGGCAGGAGAAGAGAGCAGCAGATATGCAGAACCGGATTTTCAAAAGCAAATCCTATGAACAGGCGTTAGGAATCCTTATGGAGTATGTGGAGCCTGTGCGGGCGGATGAAATAAAAAGAGTGGAGGATGAGGACTATGAGCCTCAGATGTAGCCATTAACTGCCCGTTTCCTTGGGTGGGAGGAAAAACATCGCTTTTGAAATATATCATTCCCAGGTTCCCCGCAGGGTTCCGCTTCATGACCTATCTGGAGGTGTTCGGCGGCGGGGCGAGTGTGCTGTTCAATAAGCGGCGTTCCCAGAAAGAGATCCTCAACGACTACAACGGAGACATCATTCATTTTTATCGCTGTGTACGAGAGCGACCAGACGAGCTCATCGATAAGCTGTTGTTTGTTTTGAATGCAAGGTCGGATTGGAAGTTGGCAGCGCGGCGTCTGTCAAAGCAAGAGTATGATGACTCCCTACAAAGAGCAGCGGATTTTTACCAGATTTTTTGTTTCAGCTACGGCGGAGGCGGAAAGAGTTTTGGAGCCAATCCCAGAGGGCTGTGGAGCAGATTTCCGGTGATTTTGGAAGCCTGTGAGCGCTTGCAGGGAGTAATTCTTGAAAACCGGGATTTTGAGAAGGTCTTTCGCACCTATGATTCACCCGGTACTTTCTCTTATTTAGATCCGCCCTATTATGGCACGGAAGGCTGCTATCAAGGGTTTCTGCGGTTAGACCATGAACGGCTTCAAAAGCTGCTCCTGAACGCCCAGGGCAAGTGGCTGCTGTCCTACAATGACTGTCCGGAGATCATCGAGATGTACAGCAGGCCTGGATTGTATATAGAGCAGATCGCGCGCTCCGACAATCTTGCTCAGCGGTATGAGGCCGGAAAGAAATACTCGGAGTTTATCATCACCAACTACGACACAACAGAGTTCGCTCCTAAACAGCTTTCCATTGACCAGCTGATTAGCCCTGAAGAAGAAACAGAGGAAAGGAAATTCCTATGGCAAGGATGATATTGAGAATCCTCGGCAAGAGGGGACGAACTACGATCCCTTTTTCGCTGAGAAAAGAGCTGGGATTGCAACCCGGCGATATCGTCAGTTTCACACTGGAAAATGACAGCGTAAAGCTCAGACGGGAAGATCTCTGCGATTTTGAACACTGCCCCGTCATCATGGACAGCGATGATGAAATCACCCCGGACATGATACTGGAGGTGATGGAAGAACTGACCCCTGATGATCAGTTTGCAGTGATCTCTCAGTTTATTGCTTCCCACGCTTCCCTGAACGGGCGACATTTTACAGAGTAAAAGAAAAGGAGACTACTTTATGGCAACCAGAAAAATCGGACCCGAAACAGATACCAAAGAACCCACCCCCACAATCCCTGAAGCTGAAGTACCTCTGGAACCCCAGATCCCCAGCCTCACCGTCCGCATCTATCCCGTCAATTCCAAGAGCAAGCTCAAGGCCACTGCCACCGTCAATATCGCCGGAGCGTTTGCTGTAAGGGGCTTCAAGATCTTTGAGGGCGAAAAGGGCCTGTTTGTAAAAGAACCCCAACAGAACTATGTAAAGAATGGCACGGAGCTGTCTTCTTCGGTTTTCTTCCCCATCACCAAAGAAGCCAGAGAGAAGCTCTACAGCCAGATCCTCACGAGTTACGACCTGACGATGCGCCATGGACAGCAGGAAGATCTGCTGGAAAATGAGGGAGAAATGTCTGAATCCAGTGATTTTGCAGATGATGATCTCCCCTTTGAAACTGAAATTCCCACACCCGCCGATGAGGATGTCCCCGTTACAGGTATGAGTATGTCATGAAATGGGACGGTCATACTTCCCCGCCCTAACCGAGAACAGGCTAAAACGCCCAAATAAGAGAAGAAAGATCTGGTTGAAATTTCTCCTGGATTAAGGGTAGACATAGCGCCGCCCTCTGTGCTATTGTGGAAAAAACAGTAAAAGCAGGAAAGAGGGTTAGTCTATGAATAAGCTACTCCGAAAGATTCTGTGTGCGGGACTGGCGGCAGCGGTCATGACAACAACAGGCGTGACAGTCTCCGCTGCCTCTGCCGCCGATTTTACAGATGTGCAGCCCACAGCATGGTACTATAACGCTGTGGACTATGCTGTCAGGGAAAGCCTGTTCTCCGGCACCGGCGATGGGGAATTCAGCCCGGACATGGGCATGACCAGAGGAATGTTTGTCACGGTGCTAGGCAGGAAATCAGGTGTGAGCGATACAAAGCCCGCTTCCTCTCGTTTCAGCGATGTGAAAATCAAGGATTATTTCTCCCCTTACACCGAATGGGCGGCGAAATACGGCATTGTAAACGGCACTGGAAATGGGAAATTTTCTCCCAACGACAGGATCACCCGTGAGCAGATGGCGAAGATCCTCTATGGTTACGCGCAGAAGACCGGGAACGACACCAGCGTTGACCCTGCCAAATTTGATGCCTTTCCCGATGCAGGAAATGTGAGCGGCTATGCTGTTCAGGCGATGAAATGGGCGGTGAGCCATGGGATCATCAACGGATCACACGGCAGGCTTGACCCCAAGGGAACCGCCACCAGAGCGCAGGTGGCGCAGGTGTTCCTCAATGCCAGAGATGTGCTGACGAAAACGGAAATTGTGGAACAACCTTTGCCCGACCCGGACAGTGGGTCTGATAGTCCTGAAATGGCGCAACTGAAACAATTATTGGCAGATCGACTTCCCCCAACATGCAAATGGAATGAGGATCTGCTGACAAACGGTGGTTGGTATGGACCGATGAGTATCGAGGGAGAGGGTTTATTAGAAAGCATCGCCGAGGGTTGCGTATATTTGCTTACAGAACTTGACGGGATCGTATATGATTCCTACTGCCTACGGGAAGATCCCCCTGGAATGTTTTACTGCTATTACGGTTAACGCTATTATATTTCAGAACCAAGGACTGGCATGAAAATGCCAGCCCTTACTTTTTGTGGAAAGGAATACTAAATGAAACAAACAAAAAGAATACTTGCTCTGTTTTTGGCGGTGTTGTGCTTTTGCATGATACCGCTTTCTGCATTTGCGGAAACGTTGGATAAGGTTCCTGCGATAGTGACCGCAGAACAGGAAGTCGAAGAAACCACAGCCCTCGTTCCCCCACAGGAGAACGAATCAGCCCCTGAACCGGAAACAGAGAGTACCGGCCCGGCCACAGACGAAACCCCGCCTGTGACCCCCACAGAGGGCGAAGCAGAGCCGTCAGCGAAGACCACCCAGCCGGAGCGGGACTACGTCCCCGGTTTTGAGGTGGAGCAGCCGAGTGGGAAATATGCCTGGCCTGTTCCTTCCTCCATCACAGTCTCGCAGGGCTATGGTTCCGGCAAACATGAAGCACTGGACATCGCTGCGGCAGAGGGAGAAACTGTTCTTGCCGCAGAAGCTGGAACAGTGACAGCCGTACAGGAATGGGACGGCGTTTCCATTGAAGGAAACCAGAGCTACGGCAATATGGTGACAATTTCCCATAAAGACGGCAATACCACTCTGTATGCCCATCTTTCCGAAACTCTCGTTTCAGAAGGAGAAGTTGTGGAAAGAGGGCAGCATATCGGCAGTATTGGGCAGACCGGGAATGTCACAGGTCCCCATCTGCATTTCGAGGTGAGAAATGCCTCTGGCAGAATCGACCCCACCGGATACATCGCCGGGAGCGGTACAGAAGAATGTGAGCCGCGGGACGGAGGCTCTATTGTCCGTTTGCCTCGTAGCACTTCCCGTATGACCCGTGCAGCCGGGCAAAACGGAATGCTGCGTGTTCTCTATTATGTTTTCAAAAGCGAGGTAGGATACCTTTCATCCATTCATGAAACCATCACTCGTTTCCCTGCAAAGGCGATCCTTGCAAATGGAACCTATCAGGCGGCCTACTGCCTGAATAAAGATTTGCTTGCCGCGGATGGAACCGATTATACCTGGAGTTCTCTCTCATGGGCACAGAAACGCCTAGTGGGAGATATTCTGGCGTTGGGATTTCATTGGGAAAGTAATACCTACTGGACAGCGGAAAGCGCAGAAAACTATCAATGGGCAGTCTGTCAGTTCCTTGTATGGGCAGTGCAGGAAAAAACGATTTTCCGAAACGGCAGCGGCGACTTAGTGATTCCAGCATCGTTTGATGCGGACGTTGAGAAGGCCGCATCTCACAGTTACGATCCCGACGGCATGAAAAACTACTACTATAAGCTGAAAAGTGACCTTGTCAATCTTCGCAAAATACCTAGTTTTGCCGGGAGAACCCCAAGTGAGACAAAGCCTATCAAGCTCTCCTGGAGCGGTACAGAGTATAGCGCTGTCGTGACGGATACCAACGGTGTTCTTTCTCGCTTTGATTTCTTTATTGAAGGTGCGGAAGTTAAAAGAAACGGCAATACGCTTTCTATTCGTGCAGACGCGAACATGGCAGCGGAAGGCGAAAAGCTTTCTGCATTGGCTTCTTACAGCTATGTGTGCGGTGAAGGCGCCGTTGCCGTTTGGCGTTCCAATGGGGGGCAAGGTGGAGATGGCAACCAGGATATCGCTGTTTATGATGGGAATGGTGCGTCAGACCCTGTTCCGGCTTATATCAAGATCTCATTTGACGCCGTAGGTTCCGCCGGACTCCGTAAAATCTCAGAGGACGGGGACGTCGCCGGAAAAAGCTTCCAATTCTCAGGCAGCGATGGCAGCTCCGTGACGAAGACCACTGACAGTTCCGGCGCCATCTCTCTGGAAGGGTTGCCCATCTATGTTGCCGCAGAGGATGAAAACAGTGAAAAAGAAACGGAAGGAGAGCGCATCACCTATACTGCCACAGAAGTCAACGTGCCGGTAAAGTATGTGGTTCCTGCCTCTCAGAGTTTCCAGCTTTATGAGGGAGAGGAAGTCTCGCTGAAATTTGAGAACCGCCTCAAGAAGTGGCGTGTTACGGTCACCAAAGCAGACCGGGAAACTGACACAGTGGCTCAAGGCGATGCTACCCTTGCCGGGGCTGTGTACGGTATCTATCACAACGGCGTTTTGCAGGACAGCTACACAACAGACAGCTCTGGTCGATTCACCTCCAAATACTATGTCTGCGGAACGGGCTGGACACTGGGGGAGATCACTCCCAGCGAGGGATATCTTCTCAATACCGGCACGGAGCAGATCGGTCTGCGACCGGAAGAGACCAGCATTGAATATAACGCCACCAGCAAGGGTGTCAAAGAGCAGGTCATTAAGGGCAAGGTGGGCATCACCAAGCACACAGACGACGGCTCCACCCAGATCGAGACCCCGGAAACCGGAGCAGAGTTCCAGGTTTATCTCTCGGCATCAGGGAGCTTTAATGCTGCAAAATCCACTGAGCGGGACATTATCGTCATTGGGGAGAACGGCTACGGTGAAACCAAGCTCCTGCCCTATGGAATGTACACCGTTCACCAGACCAAAGGCTGGGAAGGCAAGGAAATGATCCCGGATTTTCAGGTCTTTGTATCCGAAGATGGAAGAACCTATCCGTTCATCATCAACAACCGGGTCTTTGAAGCCCTCATCCAGATCATCAAGAAGGATTCCGAGACAGGCCGGGTGATCCCTGCCTCCGGGATCGGGTTCAAGATCAAAGACCTGACTTCCGGCAAATGGGTGAGCCAGCATATCAACTACCCCACGCCCATGGATCTCTCCATTTTCTATACCGACGTCACCGGCCGCCTTATGCTCCCCAGCCCCCTGCCCTATGGGCAGTATGAGCTTTACGAGCAGCAGAGCGCCTATGGATATGTTCTCAGCAAAGACCCCGTCCCGTTTACTGTGGACGGCACGGCTAAGACCGTCACCGTGGAGATGGGCAATGCCCCCCAAAAGGGAAAGATCACAATTGAAAAGTACGGCGAAGTTTTTGCAAGTGTTAGGCTGAGCAAAGGGAAATACCAGCCTGTCTATGAGGAGCAGGGCTTGCCCGGAGCGGTCTATGCCCTGGTCGCCGCAGAGGATATCAAGACCCCGGACGGCACTCTGAGGTACCCGGTGGATACGCTCATCGAGCAGGTGGAGACCGATGAAAACGGCTTTGCCAGCTTCCCTGCTGTGTACCTTGGAAAGTACACAGTTAAGGAAGTGGCTGCCCCTCATGGTTATGTGCTCGACCCCACCCTGTATCATGTGGAGTTCTCCTACGCCGGGCAGGAAATTTCTCTCCAGACTCAAACGCTGGACTGCCATGACGAGCGGCAGAAGGTGGAAGTCAGCCTCAAGAAATCCTTGGAGCAGGACGAAACCTATGGGATCGGAATGAACGGCGAGTACGAAGCCGTCCGTTTTGGGTTGTTCTCCACGGAGAATTTCCGGGCTGCGGACGGCAAAATGATCCCCAAGGACGGGTTCATCGAAGAAATCACCCTGAATGAAGCCCTAACCGGTACATTTGAGACTGACCTCCCCTTTGGAAATTTCTATGTCAAAGAAATCGCCACAGACGACCACTACATTCTGTCCGACATAACATACCCTGTCAATTTCGAGTATGCCGGGCAGAAAAAGGCTGTGGTAAAAATCAGTGTCAATGACGGTGACTCTATTGAAAATCACCTGAAACGGGGACGACTGGAGGGCCTTAAAACCGACACGGCAAAGAACCCCCTGTCCGGAGCGGTGTTCGGTCTCTTTTCCCCGGACACAAAACAGTTTACCGAGCAGACTGCCCTTGCAACAGCCGTTTCAGACAAAGACGGGAAATTCAGCTTTGAGGATATCCCTTTCGGCAGATGGCTGGTAAAAGAACTGAGGGCGTCCAGCGGGTATTTCCTCTCTTCTGAAATCTTTGAAGCCCATGTCACCGAGGACGGGGCACAGCTGAAATGCACCTTTGAGAATCAAAAGATTCCCACTCCCAAGCCGAAATACGGCTCTATCACCGGCAAGAAGATAGGCGAGGATAAACAGCCTCTGGTAAATGTCGTCTTTGGGCTGTTCCTCCCTGAAACAGCAGACTTCTCCATGAAGAATGCCATCGCTACCGCTGAGACGGACAGCGACGGCGTTTTTCTCTTTAAGGATATCGCCTATGGCAAATATCTGGTCAAGGAGCTTACCACCCTGCCCGGTTACGTCCTTCTGAAAGACCCTCTCGCTATGGAGATCACCGAAGATGGAGAAGTCATTGAGCTGGGAGAAATCGTCAATGAGCATACCAAGGTGCAGATCAGTAAGCAGGACATGACTACCGGCAAAGAACTGCCCGGCGCAAAGCTGGAGCTTTTGGACTCCAGCGGTAAAGTCCTTGAAACATGGGTGTCCGGCACGGACCCTCACCTCATGGAACGGCTCCCTGCCGGAGAGTACGTTCTCCATGAGGAAACAGCCCCTAACGGTTACCTCATGGCGGAAGATGTGAGATTTACCGTGCTGGAGACCGGGGAGATCCAGAAGGTGGTCATGAAGGACGCTCCCAAGCCCATGGCGCCCAATACAGGCGAGGACAGGACTATTATCTATGTGTCCGGCGCCTTTGTGCTGGCGCTCATTGGGGCGTATGTGTGCGCTATTCTGCTCCGCAGGGAAAGGAGAAAGAAGGATCAGTAATCTTAGCAAGACAAGACAGGAACTGGCTGACCTTTTTATGCAGTCTCTGTCAGAAGAAAAGCTCCCGTGGCAGCAGCCGTGGGTCAATACCGCACCGGGGATGTTTGACGCCTGTAACGCTGTGTCCGGCAAGCGATATCACGGCGTCAACGCCCTGCGGCTGTGGATTGAAAGCATCAAGCGGGAGTATACCGACCCCCGCTGGTGTACCTACCGTCAGGCGCAGGAAAACGGCTGGCAGGTACGGCGGGGAGAGACTGGTACCTCCGTGGAGCTCTGGAAGGTCTATGACACCAAGGCAAAAAAGTCGCTGGACTTTGCCGAGTACCACCGCATAGTAGACGCCGACCCGGACCGGGTAGATGACTTCAAAATCTACGCAAAGACGTTCACTGTGTTCAATGGCTGTCAAATGGACGGGTTCTCTTTGGCAGAGCAGGGAGAACATATCCCTCCCGAATACAAGGACGAGCTGCTGGAGGAGTTTTCGGAGAATTATCTTGCGGCGGAGCAGATCGAGCTGATACAAGGTGGTTTCGCAGCGTATTCGTTTGCATCAGACTACCTGAAAATGCCGGAGAAAGAAACCTTCAACAGTGAACTGGACTATTATTCGACCCTGTTCCATGAGATTTCCCACTCCACGGGACACGAAAGCAGGCTGGATCGCCCCTTTTCGCCGGACAGCCACTCGGAGGAATATGCCGCAGAGGAACTCCGGGCTGAGATAGGCTCGGCCTTCATTTTGAGCGCTGCCGGGTGCGATGTGCCGGATTCGATTACTGAAAACAACAAGGCGTACATTCAAAGCTGGGCGCAGTTTGTGAAGGAAAAGCCGGAAGCGCTGTTTGCGGCAATCAAGGACGCCGGGGCGATCTGCGACTTCGTAACGGAGCGGGGGCAGCTCGCCGAGCTGCTGGAGCGGTTCGGGCCAGGTCAAGACATTCTGGACGATTTTGAACCAGATGCTTTTGATGCCGTCCTCCCGCCGGAGGAAAGCGCAGAAGCGATGGCGATGTAGAGAGTTTGAGCAGAGCCGCTCCATACGGGGCGGCTTCGCTTGTTATGACAGAAAGGAAGAAATATGAAAAAGAAACATTCAAAAGTGTTTTTACTGGCGGCAGCGGCAGTGCTCCTGACCGTCTGTTTTTCTATGCCCGCTCTGGCGGCTGGTTCAGGAGATGTGGCGGGAGCGGTACAGTCCACATGGTCGACAGCACAGAGCCAGATCAAGACGGTGGTCAATTCCGTGGTTTTCCCAGTCATTGACGTGATCCTCGCCGTGCTCTTCTTTGTGAAGATCGGCACAGCCTATTTCGATTACAGGAAGCACGGGCAGTTTGAATTTGCCGCTCCAGCAATCCTGTTCGCCTGTCTTGTCTTCACCCTGACAGCTCCGCTTTATATTTGGGGCGTAGTGGGACTATGAGACGCTGTCTCATAGTCCTGCGGCAAGCGTCAGAAAGAGGTGAGTCCAATGTTTAACTGGTTAGGCGGGCTGCTAGGAAATGTGTTTAAGAACCTGGGCGGGGAGATCGTCAATTCAATTTGGGACAGCCTCATGAAATGGCTGTTCCAGAACCTCTACGATACCACCGCAGATGTGTTCACCCAGATCGGCGGCATGGGAGCGGAGATCTTCGACCTCTCCTGGATCGAATCGGCAGTGCGGCTGTTTTTCTTGTTCGGCTGGGTGCTGTTCGGCGTGGGAGTGGTGGTCGCCGCCTTTGATCTTGCCATCGAGTACCAGAACGGCAGGGCGACCATCAAGTCCACCGCCCTGAATGTGTTAAAAGGCTTCTTTGCCGCCAATCTCGTGACGGTCGTACCCGTGGAGCTTTACAAGTTCTGCATTTCCCTGCAAAATATCTTTCTCCGGGATCTCGCCGCCGACCTTGTGGGAACGCAGGAGTTCAATATCGGGGACGCAGCCGCAAAGGTGCTGGTGGCAAGATTCGGCGGACCCAGCGGGACGATTGCCGTGGGCATTTTTCCGCTCCTCATGCTCATTGCCTTTGCATACTGCATTCTCAAGGTGTTCTTTGCCAACATCAAGCGGGGCGGCATTTTGCTCATCCAGATGGCAGTGGGAAGCCTGTACCTGTTTTCTGTTCCTCGCGGCTATGGGGACGGTTTCAATCAGTGGTGCAAGCAGATCTTCGCCCTGTGCCTGACGGCGTTTCTCCAGACGGTGCTGCTGTTTCTAGGGCTTCTCACCTTCCAGACCAACGCCCTTCTGGGGCTTGGCGTCATGCTGGCAGCCGGAGAAGTGCCAAGGATCGCCCAGCAATTCGGGCTGGACAGCTCTGTCAAGGTCAACATGATGAGCGTGATGCACGCAACTTCCACGGCAGTCAATATGACGAGAAACATCGCCAAAGCCGTGGCGTAAAGGAGTGAAAAAATGAGCAACAAAATCTCTGTCCGAGAGTGGCAGCAAAAATACAATAACGGCGAATTTGACTCGCCAGATCTCAATACCCAGCACAGAGCCGGGTGGCATGAGCGTCTCGACAACCCTTACTATCTTGCCGAAAAGCTCAAGAAGCTGGCTCGCATTGTCATGGGGATCAAAGACCCGTTCATTCTGGACCACTACAATGTGCAGTTCAATGTCGCCTGTCACCTGACGGGGGTATTCAATGGGGAAATCTACTTTGACCCGCTGAAGGTCGAGCAGGGCGACAGCCGCTTTTCTATCATGGTGGACTCGCCTCATGAGGACAAGATGTACGCCCTGTACACGGAACGGGGCGGTATCTATGAGCCGGAGCTTTCCTGCAAAGACCGGCAGGTGCTGATTACCTACCTGAACGCCATCGGTCCCCAGCTTGCGGAGCAGATGGAACTGGAAGATGAAACTCCGGATTGGGACGATTTCGAGACGGATGACGAGGGGCAGGAAGCTGACGGATCCGAAATGAAAATGTAAAACTTATTTTGAGAAAGGGTGATTCAATGAGCCATAAAATCTCAATCCGAGAGTGGCAGGAGAAGTACGCAAACGGCGAATTCTCCGCCCCGGACTACAGTACCCAATGCAATGCCGGGTGGTACGATTGGTTCTGCAAAACGAAGTCTCTCGCCGGGCGGCTCAAGAAACTCTCTGGAATCGTGACAGGAATCCGTGACCCGTACATTCTGGATAATTACCATGTCTGGTTCAAAAACAACTGCCCCTTGCAGGGAAACCTCTATGACGACGTCCGCTTCGTTCCTCTTTCCGGGGAACGGAACGGGCGTTATTTCATGGTGGCGGTGAACAGCCCCCATGAGGACTGCCGCTATGCATTATACACGGAGCGTTCAGGCTTTGCAGAACCTGAATTTGAAACGGACGATCGCAAGAGCCTCGTACAATATCTGAACGAGCTCGGTTCGCAGCTTGCAAAGCTGGAGCAGAAAAAAGATGCGACCCCGAATCTGGACGATTTCGAGCCGGGTAATGACGGGCAGGTACCCACAGCCCCTGAGATGTGAGGAATGGGCCTGTGAAAACCTACCTCTACCCCCAAAACCTCAAGGCCACCGCAAACCTGTGGCTTTGGAGCCTGCGGGATTTTGCCATTCTCTGCGTGGGGCTGCTCCTTTCTGTCCTCGCCATGACGCAGGTGCGGCTCCTTCTGCCCTTTGCCCTGACAGTGGCGTTTGCGTTCCTGTCCATTCGCTTAGAGGACTTGACCGTCCTCGACTATATCCGCTTTGCGGGGAGATTCCTGCTGACCACTCAGCAGGAATTCCGTTGGAGCTGCAAAACTTAGAAAGGAAGCTATGAAAAAACAGAAAAAGAAAAAATGGGGCAAGGAAAGCACCCGTGAGCTGCTGGGCTTAGAGGGCTTCTCCACCTATGGTCTCAAGACCAGGGGCGGGGAGCTTGCTTTTTTCCTCGTGCAGCCCACCAATATCTCCGTGCTTTCCTATGCCAACGTCGCCGTGAAGATCCACCATCTGCTCATGGTGCTGTCCGCCCAGCCCAATATGGAGATCGCCTGTCTGGATTCCTGCCAGTGCTTTGACGACAACAAGCAGTTCATCGCTGACCGATTGAGACAGGAAGAGAATCCGGCTGTTCGGATTGCCCTTCAGAAAGACAGGGAGTTCCTGGACGGCGTACAGATCGAGATGTCCACCGCCCGTCAGTTTCTGTTCCTCCTGCGGTTCAAAGCAGAGAAAGACGAGCAGGTCTTTCAGGCCGTAAACCGGGCTGAAAAAGTCATCTCCGAGCAGGGCTTTGAGGTCCGGCGCATGGGGAAAGACGAGATCAAGAGGGTGCTGGCCATCTATTTTGAAGCCAGCATGAACGGAGAAGCCATTCCCGATGTGGATGGGCTGGATAATTTTGATTTCAGCCAAATAAGAAAGGCAGGTGTGGAAACATGAAACGTGCTGTTCTTTCCCTCCTGCTGTTCGGCTGCGTGATTTTGATGTCCGCTTCCGGGTTCTGGATGGTTCGGTACTTTCTCACCAGCAAAGCCCAGCAGGACGCCTTTTCCGAGCTGAGTGGGGAAACGACCCAGCAGACAGGGGAAAACCCGAATTTGGGGCAGATCTCGCAGTTTGTGAGCGGCTTTCTTCCCAAGCCAACAGCAGAGCCGGAGCAGAACACCGATCCGGAGCAGCCGAGCCACGATGTGAAAGCACTCCGTGAGAAAAATCCGGACTGCATCGGCTGGGTGACGGTTCCCGATACGGTGATCGACTATCCCCTCATGCACTCCACGCAAGACCCGGAGAAGTATCTCCATACCGCCTTTGACGGCACAGCCTCTGACTATGGCGTACCGTTTCTGGATTCCCGCTGTGATTTAAGCAGCGGGAATCTCATTTTGTACGGACACAACCGTTTCGATGGTTCTATGTTCACGCCCATCGTCTATTTCCCGGACAAGTCTGTGCTGGACGAGCACAGGACAGTGTATGTGGAACTGGAAGACGAGGTACGGGAGTACGAGCTGTTTGCCAGCTTCAAAATCACGGCGGATTCCGAGCTGTACACTCCCTTCGGCGGGGGCGGGTTTCTGGACGCTGTGCGGGAAGCGTGTCCCTATGACTGCGGGAATATTCCGGCAGACAGCCAGTTTGTAACCCTCTCCACCTGTGACGTCAGCCGGGAAAACGGGCGGATCATTGTGGTGGGGGTTCTCAAAAATTTGATCAGCAAAGAGGTGAACGAAGCTGCGAAAAAAGAGTAAGACGCTGACCGCTGCCCAGCAGGAAGAAATCGTAACAAAGGATTTCTTCGATATGATCCTGCCGGGGACAATCAAGTTTTTCAACGACCATTACATCTGCGGGGACAGTTACCGATGTGTGTGGGCAGTCCGGGAGTACCCGCCCAGCACGGAAGAACAGGCTGTTTTCAGCCAGCTCGCTGACCGGACGAATGTCACTCTGCGGATGTACAACCGGCTGGTGGACAGTATGGAGCAGCGAAAGATCATTCAGAACGCTACCCGGAGAAACAAGCTCATGTCCGGCGGCAACGATGTGCAGGAAACGCTGGACGCTGAGAATAACCTCAAGGACGTGGTGCAGCTTCTGGCTGACCTCAGAAAGAATCGGGAGCCGCTCCTGCATTGTTCCGTGTTTCTGGAGCTCAAAGCCCAAAGTCCGGAAAAGCTCAAAGAGCTCCAGTCCGACATCCTCATGGAGCTGACCCGGTCCAAAGTGAATATCGACCGGCTGACCCTGCGGCAGAAAGAGGGTTTCCTGTCTGTTCTTCCCTTCGGCTCCAATCAGTTTGGGAGCCAGTTTGAGCGGGTGCTGCCAGCTTCCAGTGTGGCAAATCTGTACCCCTTCAACTATTCGGGCAAGACTGACCCTCATGGCTTCTACTTGGGCCGGGACAAATTTGGCACCAATATTCTCACCGACTTTGACCGCCGGGCAGACGACAAGACCAACGCCAATATCCTCATTCTCGGCAACTCCGGGCAGGGTAAATCTCATCTCATGAAGGGCATTATAACCAACCTCCGGGAGAGCGGGAAATCCCTCATCGCCTTAGACGCAGAAGGAGAATACGAGGATCTGACGGCGGCTCTGGGCGGGTGCTATCTGGACTATCTGTCAGGAGAATATATCATCAATCCGCTGCAACCCACGCTGTGGAGCGATGAAACAGAGGAAGAAGATGATGAACACACCCCGGAAGCATTCCGAAAGGCGACCCGCCTTTCCCGCCACATCTCCTATCTGAAAGATTTCTTCCGGGCGTACAAGGATTTTTCCGACATCCAGCTTGACACCATCGAGCTGATGCTCCAGAAGCTGTACCGCCGTTTTGATATGGACGATTACACGGATTTCTCCGCCATGTCCCCGGAAGCCTTTCCCACCATGGCGGACTTCTACGAACTTCTGGAAGAAGAATATCTGCTCTACGACAGACAGAAGAAAAATCTCTTCACCGAGGAAACCATTCAGGAGGTGTGCCTTTCCCTCAATTCCATGTGTACGGGAGCAGAGTCCAAATATTTCAACGGCCACACCAATATCCGGGACGACAAATTCCTGTGCTTTGGGGTGAAGGGCATTATGAATTTGAATGGCAGGCTGAAAGATGCGCTGCTGTTTTCGATCCTCTCCTACATGACCAACGCCCTGCTGGGGGCGGGAAACCATTGCGCCGCCATAGACGAGCTGTACCTGTACCTCACCAATCTCACGGCCATTGAGTATATCCGCAATCTCATGAAGCGGGTGCGCAAACGGGAATCCGGCATGATTCTTGCCAGCCAGAACATTGAGGACTTCCTCATGGACGGGGTCAAGGAGCTGACCAAGCCGCTGTTTTCGATCCCCACTCACCAATTCCTGTTCCACGCCGGGCTGACCGACCCGAAAGCGTACATTTCCACCATGCAGATGGAAGAAGCCGAATTCGAGCTCATCCGCAACCCGGAGCGTGGGACTTGCCTCTACCGCTGCGGCAACGAGCGGTATCTTCTTAAAGTCAGCTTCCCGGAATTCAAGCAGGAGATGTTCGGATTAAAGGGTGGGCGGTGAGCGCAAGCAAAAGTTTCGTCCACCTTTTCAAAGGTGGCGAGGTGTGGAGCAGCGCTCCACGGTCTAATTCCTGAGAGAATAGCGCAGGAAGGGAGCAGTGAATCCAAATGGATTTACTGCTGGGGAACCCTCGCCGGGGGTTCCCCATTACAGAAAAGGGGTGGACTGTTTGAGCACAACACTAGGCGCAGCTCTAAAGAAAATCGCCACTGCCCTGCTTCTGGACAAGCGAGGCAGGAATGCGCTGATTACTGTGTTTCTTGCGGTAATTCTTGCAGTTTTACTCCCAATGATGGGTGTGGTTGCCGTGTTCAAGAGTCTCAATAAGACGGTAGACGAGCCGGGTTTCACCGAAGCTGTTCTTGCCGACCTGAGTTTTGAGGATCTCGCAGGAGCGACCCAAGTGGATAACAAGCTCAAGGAGATCGAGGAAGCCATGAAAGAAGCCGGGCTGGAGGAAGAAACTGTTCGTGCACAGGTGTTGTACGTGATGGCCCTGTCCGATTTTGCCGACGATCCCAGTTTTGTCTCTCGGCTGGTAGGGTGTTTTTATTCTGGGATCACCGACTCCGCTCTGGCACAACGGGTCAACGCTGTGTTCGGGACGGAGCTTACAGGTGAGCAGCTTTCCCAGCTCATGGAGTGGGCAATGCCGGACCTTCTGTCCATCGCCATGGCGCAGCTTGGCAATGTGGGCGGGGAGATTTTTTGGCGATGGTACGGCTTTGAAAGCCGGGTGGAATGGTGCGCCATCTTCGTAAGCTGGTGTGCGGATCAGAGCGGGCTATTGAGTGCGGGGATGTTTCCCCGGTTTTCGGTCTGTGATGAGGGAGTCCGCTGGTTCCAAGCGAGGAACCGCTGGAAAGACAATTCCTATACGCCCTCGCCCGGCGACATCATCTTTTTTGATTGGTCATATAACGGGCTGGACGGCAACACCGACCATGTGGGAATCGTGGAGCGAGTGGAAAACGGCCGGGTCTACACCATCGAGGGAAATTCCGGGGATACCTGCCGGGAATGCAGCTATCCCCTTGGGTATTATGAGATTCAGGGGTATGGACAGCTTGAAAAATAGATTTTTCAAGCTGGAAGTTTTGCTTTCCAGCCTCTCAGAACGCTGGAATTTCGCTTGCGCGAAACCGCAAAACATTCCGCTGTAAAACTGAAAGCATGGAGGTTTGAAAATGAAAGAGCCGCAGAAAAAGAAAAGCGAAAAGCATTGGGTCGTTGCCGCCGGTATCGTGCTGATACTGGCGATTTTACTGTTCCTGCTGCTTTTTAGAAGCTGTCAGGGTAGAGAAATTAAGCTGGAACCCCTGCCGGAAAGCTCCGGCATTGTGTACGACCAGTCTGCCGTCAGCGGGGGCTGGGAGGAAAAGAGCGAGTCCGAGATCGTCAGCGAGTTAAACGAGCAGGTTGAACAGGGATTGATCAATATCTCGTGTAACACCTCGCCCGTGTTTGAAACGGCCTCCTCGAACGGCAATCTTATGATCGTCAACGAAAGCGTCAACCGCTACCCGCAGGTGGTGGAAATTGTCCGCAACGACACGGGAGAAACCATCTATAAGTCAGCCGCGATCCCCGTGGGGAGCAAGATCGAAAATGGGAAGCTCACCGCCGAACTCCCTGCCGGGGAGTACGAATGCACCGCCCATTTTACCAATGTGGACCCGGACACCGGAGCTCTGCTCGGTTCGGCCGGCGCTATCATCCATGTGACCGTATTAAACTAAGATTCAGGAGGAATACCTTATGAAAAAACTGTTTTCTATCATTCTCGCTTTTTGCCTGTGCTTCTGCATGGGTAATTCTGCCTTCGCCGCGGAGATCAATGCAAACGGCGGCACAGCCAGCATCCCTGTGTATCTGAGTTCTACTGAGAACGGCACCATCGGCGGCGCTCCTGCCGCCACCGCCATGTCCGTCACCGTTCCCACCTCTCTGCCCTTGGCAATTAGCCAGCAGGGAGACGTTACCACTGCCACCGACTGCAAGATCGTCAACCACTCCTACGGCGCCGTGCGTATCCGTTCCGTCACCATCGCTGCCGGGGACGGCTGGAATCTTACTTCTTTCGGAGATAAATCCACTCTTGCGGGGGAAAAGGTCAACTCCAATCAGCTGGGCTTTGCCATGCGGATCGGAGGCGGAGAGAAAGTCCAGACCAGCGGAAACGACCCTTCCCAGCAGCTCATCAGCGCCCCTGTGAACGGCTGCTACATGACCGGAAATGGGGATTCCACTCGTAATCTTGTCCCGGTTTCCTATGAAGCTATCGTCACGCCCCTGTCCCAGCCTGCCGTAGACGCCAATGTCGCCAATGTGGTGTTCGTGGTTGAGTGGGACACAGTTTGATCACGGAAAGGAGAACAAAACTATGATGAAGAAAATCATATCCCTTTTGATGGCTCTCTGCCTATGTCTCTGCATGGGCGTTTCCGCCTTTGCGGCGGAGATCTGTGAGGACGGCGGCGCAGGTGAAACACCCGTCACCCTGACTACCACCAACGATGGGATCGGCGGCGCACCCGGCGCTTCCGCTACTCGCATGAGCGTGACCGTTCCCACCACGCTGCCCCTGGCAATGACCGACGACGGCACGGTAGTGACGGCCACCGACTGCCGGATCATCAACCACTCCTACGGTGCGGTACGGGTGAAGAACGTGAGCATTTCCACCGCCAGCGGCTGGTTTTTGACTTCCTATGGGAACAGCTCCAGCTTGGCGAGTGAAAAGGTGGATTCCAACAAGCTGGGTTTTGCCCTGCGTATCGGAGACGGAGAGCAGGTCAAGACCAGCGGGAACGCCGCTGCTCAAACCCTGCTGGATCGTCCGATTCCCGGCTGTTATATGACGGGCGCTGGCAACGCTGCTTTGAGTAAAGCGGATGTCAGCTATGACGCTATCGTCACGCCTCTGTCCAAACCCGTATACAACGCCACTGTTGCAAGCACTGTGTTTGTAGTGGAGTGGGATACGGTTTGAGTTTGAAAATGTAAAGGTGTACCCCGGCAAGCGCCGGGGTACTGCCTTTCATGCGGAAAAGGAGTAACCATGAAGCATAGATTTTTTCTTTCATTTTTACTGACTCTGACACTGCTGGTCTCGGCCTGCTGTTCCCCGGCTATGGCTGCAGAAGCAGAGAGTTATGCTGTGACAGAGACAGTGGCAGAAACGGAGAATATTCTCCTATCTGGAACGATTGGTGAAAGCAATATTACTTGGCTTTTTCATCCGGATTCCGGTCTGCTTGCAATAGGCGGAGCGGGCGCATCGGAACCTTTTACATCTTCCGAGGATCAGCCTTGGAAGGAGCTGCGGGAACAGATCAAAGGGATTCAATTTGACGGTACAAGAGGGCTGAAGCTGGAAAGCCTGTCCTACTGGTTCTGTGGACTGACGGAAGTGACCGAGATACGAATTTCGGAATCAGTCATTGGGTCTCTTGACCCGGAAGAGTTTGAAGACTGTACGAACTTATCCCAGCTCTGGTACGGAGAAGTGGATCTTCTAGCGGATCATGACATCAATCCGTTAGTTGGAAATTGCGACATCGATGGCTGTGAATGTACTGGCTGTTCATGGAAATGGGTGTACCCCAGAAAAGACGACAGTTATCATTGGGCAACCCAGGGCTGTACAAAATGCAGCGCCTATGTTGCCTACGCATACGAGCGGCAGCCGCATAGCTATGTTAAATCTTGGTCCGGTTGTCACTATACCAGTAAATGCGCTTGCGGAGTGACTGGTCCCAGCGGATACAGCCACAGCTATTCCTATGGCTCCGCAACATACTATTCCACTTCCCAGCATAAGCGGACGGGTCGTTGTACCAGCTGCAGCTCAACTACCACCAAATACGAAAACCACTCTACAACGGAATCGTATGTACGATACACAGCGGATCAGCACCGGGTCATAAATCGCTGTACTGCGTGTGCGACAGATATCAGCACCTCTTATGCAAGCCATACTTTTACCTGCGGTTCCTGGGCTGACGATTCCGATGCTCAGCACCGCAGGGCCCGTACCTGCACTCAGTGTGGGTACAGCGACTATGAGTATGCCGATCACATTGACAGCAATGGAGATACCTACTGCGACACCTGCAAGCACCTCATGACCCGTTTTTCCGTGACCGTTCCCGCCAGTTTGGCCTTGACAGTGTCTGATCAGGGGACAGTATCAGCAGCCAGCAATGCAGAGATACGGAACAACTCCACAGGAGCGGTAAAACTCACCAGGATATGGGTCGCGGTAGAAAATGGCTGGCGGCTGATTCCTTTTGCTTGCGATCTTTCGGGGACGAAAGTGGACTCCAAGCAGATCGGTTTCCGAATTGCTGGCTGTGATACTTTCTTACAGGGAACCCAGGAGCAGCTTAATGTAACCGATCTGAGCAATATTCCGAAAGGCGGCTCCCTGCCGCTGCCATACACCGCTGTGATATCCGCCATGAGCCAGCCCGTGAAGGAACAGGTCCTAACGGTGGAATTCACCGTGGATTGGGCGTGATACTGTGTCCCAAATTACAATGGGCAGCCTCTTTGACGGCATCGGCGGGTTTCCGCTGGCTGCTGTCAAAAATGGAGTCGTCCCCGTTTGGGCCAGTGAAATAGAACCGTTTCCCATCCGGGTCACGCAAAAGCATTTCCCGGACATGGTCCATGTGGGAGACATTACGAAGCTCAACGGCGCCGAGCTGCCGCCAGTTGACATCATCTGTGGGGGCAGCCCGTGTCAGGATCTATCTGTAGCCGGAGCAAGAGTCGGGTTAGCTGGAGAACGCTCCGGCCTTTTTATGGAACAAATACGGATCGTCAAGGAGATGAGAGAAGCTGAAAGAAACAGAGGGCGGCCAGCTAAGCCTCGATTCATGGTGTGGGAAAACGTCCCCGGCGCATTCTCCAGCGGGTCGCCCAAAGGCGAGGACTTTAGGATCGTCCTCGAAGAAACCCTTGGAATTGCAGATCCAGCCGTATCAGTGCCTCGACCTCCGGGCGGGGCATGGCTCTCTGCTGGGTGCGTTATGGGAGGATCGTTCACCCTATGCTGGCGCTGTCTTGACGCTCAATACTGGGGTGTACCCCAGCGCCGTAAAAGAATCTTCCTTGTGGCAGATTTTGGAGAAGAACCCGCACCCCAAATACTATTTGAGCGCCAAAGCCTGCCGGGGGATCCTGCGCCGTGCTGACGAGCGGGAGAAGCCCCTTCCAACGGAGCTCAAGGAAGCTCTTGAAATTCAGGCGGGGATCAAAGAAATGGTGAATACCGCCGCAAGGGAGATCGCATTCCATCTTAACCAACGGGATGAAGCCATAGAAACTGGCAACGTCACAGGAGCTTTGCTTGCTACATCCAATATGCAGATGCAAACGTTTGTGGCGGGTTTCTGTGCGGGAGCAGGAAAATCCGCAGGCGGGATCGGATACGGGGAAGATTTAGCTCCCACCCTGAAAGGCTCGCCCAGCGGGAACAGTATGCCGTCTGTCCTGTGTCTCAATGACCAAGGAGGACAGGTGATGGAGTGTTCGGAAAATATTACTGGAACGCTGCGGTCAGAGGAACACGGCCACCAGCCGCTGGTATTTGAGAACCACGGGATCGACAGTCGTTACACCGATCCTCATGAGGTATCGCCCACGCTTTCCGCACGAGCGGGAACAGGCAGGAATAATCTGCCGTTGGTCGAAGATTCCTCCGTTCTCTGTATTGCCGGAAACATCATTGACCGCCAGCCTGAAAACGGCGGAAACGGGCTGGGGTGCCAGGAAAATATTTCCTATACGCTCACCGCCATGGACCGTCATGCGGTCTTCAGCCGCCAGAGGGTGGACGAGTTCCAAAACAGCCCTGTGGTTTCTACTGAGAGCGCCAGGCAGCGGAAAGACGCCACAGACCTTGTGTACCAGAGGGCGGTGAGGACTCTCACTGCCAGCGACCGCCGAGGGCCCAACGCCCAATATGTGGAACAGGATAAGCTGGTGCTTGAAACGCCGCTGCTCATCCGCCGCCTGACTCCGCTGGAATGTGAGCGGCTACAAGGGTTCCCGGATCATTGGACGGACCTGCCCGGCGCTTCCGACAGCGCCAGATATCAGGCGCTAGGCAATAGTGTAGCGATCCCCTGCGTGGAGTTTGTCCTGCGGGGGATCGCCGCTCTTTTGAGAAAGGAGCGAGTTCCTTATTGACTTGAGAAATCTGCGTTTTGGCATTGAGATCGAGCTTACAGGCATCACCCGTGAGAAAGCATCCAAAATCGTCGCTGAGTATTTGGGCGGAGAGAGCCGTTTTGAGGGTGGCTACTATGGAGTATACACTGCCTCAGACCGACAAGGGCGCAGGTGGAAATTTACCTCTGACGGCAGTATTCACACTCAGAAGAAGGAGCGTGGCAGACTCGTAAATGCTGACAATAGCTACAGCACGGAGTTTGTCAGCCCCATTTGTACCTATGAGGATATTCCGGTCATTCAGGAGCTGGTCCGGAAGCTCCGGCACAAGGGGGCGATGGCGAATGAAAGCTGTGGCATTCACGTCCATGTGGATGCGTCTACCTTTGATGCCCGAACTCTCCGGAACCTGTGCAACATCATGTACTCCAAGGAAGATATCCTCTATCGAGCTTTACAGGTGGACGTGGAAAGGGAGCATCGTTACTGCCAAAAGACAGAGGACAACTTCATCAATGCGCTTGATAGACGTCGCCCTCGGTCGCTGGAGCAGTTGGAACGAATCTGGTACGGCGGCGATAGCAGGAGAAACGATCATTATGATTATTCCCGATACCACTGCCTGAATCTTCACAGCGTGTTTCAGAAGGGCACGGTGGAATATCGGCTCTTCAACGGCACGACCCACGCCGGGAAAATCAAAGCGTATATCCAGTTCTGCCTTGCCATTTCCGCTCAAGCGCTAACCCAGCGATGTGCCAGCCGGATCAAGACTCAGAGTACTAACGAGAAATACACCTTCCGTACATGGCTCCTGCGAATGGGTTTGATCGGCGATGAATTTGCAACCGCTCGGCTCCACTTGCTGGAGCATTTAGAGGGAGACATTGCTTGGCGCGATCCGGCACAGGGGATCGCCCAGCGGGAACGGCTGCGGTTGGAACGAGAATTTCCATCGCCGGAGGATTTCCCGGACGAGCCTGTGCAAAATCAGAATGATTTGATAGGAAGTGAGATGAGACTTTGAATAGCAAGAAATTGTATATCGCCTACGGCAGCAACCTGCACCGAGGGCAGATGGCCTACCGCTGCCCGGACGCAAAGCCTGTGGGCACGGCTGAGATCACAGGCTATCGCATGATTTTCCGGGGCAGTTCCATATGTGCTGTGGCGACCATTGAGCCGTCCCTGGACCACAGCGTGCCTGTGCTTCTCTGGGAGATCTCTCCCAAAGATGAGCAGCGCCTCGACGTGTACGAGGGCTGGCCCCGGTTCTATGAAAAGCAGGACTTCTCTGTGGAGATCGGCGGCGAGGAAGTCAACGCCATGGCCTATGTCATGACTCCCGGTCATGAGCTGGGAATGCCCTCCGCTGCCTATCTCAACACCATTATGGAAGGCTACCGACAGGCGGGGTTCGAATTTGACCCGCTGATGGAAGCGCTGGAATACTCTGAAGCTCAGACGGCTGCTCCTGAAAATGCGGAGCAGGTGAACATGGATTTGTGAGGTGATAAACATGAATAAGGAGATAAAAATCAGCTTCCCCGAAAAGAAAGAGGAAGCCCTGCGGTATTTCCTGCAAAAGAAAAACGCCTTGCTGGAAGCGGAGCTTGCCGCTTCTTTGTCTCGGCTCTATGATCGCCATGTGCCTCCCACCGTCCGGGATTATCTGGACGAAGTGGCAAAAACAGGTGAGTAACGCCCCTGTCTCGCCCGCTGTGAGGGGTTTCACCCCAGGCTGAGGCAGGAACACCACCGAGCAGTGAAACCGCCGAATTTGAGCCGCTGTGGAAAGAGCAACAGGGCTGGGATTTCCCAGTTTTCCAAAATTGCCGCAATATTATGGCCTAGTATTTTGAAGCAGGATAAAGACTCGGTCCGGCTCACGCCGAACCGGTCAGTCACATCGGCGGGCAACGCCCGCCGTCAAGCCACTTTTGGAACATTCAAACAAGCCGTATTCTCGGTCCGAAACTTCCCGCTTCTGCAGAGAATCGGTCAGCAAATACGAAAACAGGCAGTAGTCTGGCTGGCATTGGCCGGTCAGGCTCCTGTCCGTTTGGAAAGGAGAAAGAAAATGAGCGTCAAACAAAGCACCGGCGTGTACTTCGACGATGAAATGCTGGAAGAGATCAAAGGCAGCATGAAAAGAGCTAACTGCTCCTCACGAAGCGAATTCGTGAACAAAGCTGTGCGGTTTTATCTTGGCTATCTCGAAACAGCAGAAAATGGATCCACTTTGTTTCCGGTTCTGGACAATGCCCTCGATGGCCGCATGAAGGTTCAGGAAACCCGGCTCTCCCGAATCCTGTTCAAGCTGGCGGTTGAGGTGGCCATCATGAGCCATATCGTAGCCGGGACAAATGAAGTGACAGACGGGCAGCTTGCCTCGATCCGAAAGCTCTGTGTGGACGAGGTCAAGCGGCTCTCCGGGCGGTACAGCATGGAAGATGCCGTGAGATTTCAGGAGTAAGTCATGCCTCGTCTTATCTTAAAAAGCCCATACCTTAAGCCTACACAGAACAAGCACCTTCTGAATTATGTGCGGTACATGGCGACCCGTGAGGGGGTCATGCTGCTAAAATCTGAAAAAGACCTGCGCCCAGTTCTGAAAACGCAGGAGAAAATTTTGCGGGAGCTCCTGCAAAAGTACCCGGATGTAAAAGACCTGTTTGAGTACGAGGATTACCGTTCCGTCCCCAACCGGGAGAACGCTCACGACCTCATCATGGCGGTCTTGGAAGCCCACCCGGAGCTATTGCAGGAGCGCAAGGGGTACGTTTCCTACATGGCAAACCGCCCTGGTGTGGAAAAAATCATCGGGCATGGACTGTTTTCGGCGGGAGATTCTCAGCCGGACATTGCCAAAGTGCAGGAAGAATTGAGCGAATACCCCGGCAATGTATGGACACACATCGTCTCCCTTCACAGAGAGGACGCTGCCCGGTTGGGGTTTGATTCTGTAGAAGCATGGCAGGGTCTCTTGAACCAAAATGCCTATCGCATTGCAGAAGCCATGAAGATCAAGCCGGAAAACCTTCGATGGTGTGCCGCCTTTCACAACGAAGCTCATCACCCACATGTTCACATGATGGCGTGGTCTACCGACCCAAAGGAAGCCTACCTCACGCCGGAAGGAATTGAGCTGATTAAGTCGATCCTTACCCGTGACATCTTCCACGATGAGCTGCTGAAAATCTATCAAGAGCAAACCAAAACCCGCAATGAACTCCGGCAGGAGAGCCAGAAGAAACTGGAAACTGCTCTGACGGAGATCGAGCAGGGTAGCTTCTCTGACCCGATTCTGGAAGAACTGCTTGCCCGGCTTTCCCACAAGCTGAAGCAGACGAAGGGCAAAAGGGTGTATGGCTACCTGCCCAAGGACACCAAAAAGCTGGTGGACGCTGTGGTGGATAGGTTGGCTGCTGACCCACGGATCGCTGCGCTCTATGACTGTTGGTATGAGCATCGCTTTGAAGTCTTGCGCACCTACACCGATACCCTGCCGGAGAAGCTCCCGCTCTCTCAGAACAAGGACTTCAGACCTATTCGAAATGCGGTAGTGGAAATCGCAGTGGGGTTTGAGAAAGAGTATTCTTCTCATATTTCAGGCTTGACTACTGAACTTGAAGAGGATACAGATAGAAAATCTACCTCTGTAGAAAAGACACCGCGCTCCTATCCTCCGGATTTATCAGATATGGCTCTGTCTTTGTTGAATCAGACCGCCAGGATCTTTGAAAACAGGCTGGCAGACGGCTCTGAGAACAGCTCAACAGTTGACAAAAAACTCCTTGCGAAAATTGCCGACAAGAAGCTGGCTCAGGGGCAAAAACTGGATTAGGCGCCTTGATTTCTCTTCTCTGCTATGTTACAATAGGCAGGCTCAAGGGGAGGGAGAATATGCCAGTTTACTATTGCACGCACTGCGGATTTGCTTTCAAGCGGGAAGGGAAGCCAGAACAATGTCCAGACTGCGGGAAGCCAAATGTTAGGGCTGCGATGAAGTCAGAAATTGCGGAGTTTGAAAAACTCCGGCAAGAAGATCTGTCTAAGAAAAAGAGTTGACAGACTTTGCAGAGCAACTATGAAAAAGAAAGAGAGGTGCTGTGTACCACCGGCACATAACCAGCGCCTCCCATGCCCTGCAACGCAGGAAACTTATACCGGGAATTTTCTTAACAAGGGCAACCCCTGTATTACGGAGGTTGCCCTTGTTTCTGTTAATATTGGCCATGCGGCCCCACTCTCCAAATCCTGTATGATCCAAAACAAATTTCACATATGGAAAATATTTCCTGTTGAAATTCTTGAATACCCATGTTACAATCGAAGCAGTGAAAGAACACATGTTCGATTTTTTTGGAGAGGTTGTATGAACACCGGAAGGAAGCAGTACATCTGCATTGATCTCAAAAGCTATTACTCGTCGGTAGAGTGCGTGGAGCGAGGGCTTGATCCTCTGACTACGAACCTCGTAGTCGCAGACGAATCTCGGACGGATAAAACGATCTGCCTGGCTGTTTCTCCTTCCATGAAAGCGCTGGGGATATCCGGCAGGGCAAGGCTTTTTGAAGTAAAGCAGCGAGTGCAGGAGATCAAGCGAACGCAGAACAAGGAACTCCACTATATCATTGCCAGGCCCCGAATGCAGATGTATGTGGACTATTCTGCCGCCATTTACGGCGTTTACCTCAAGTATATCGCCCCGGAGGATATTCACATCTATTCCATAGACGAGGTGTTCATCGATGTGACCCGTTACCTTTCGCTTTACAAGATGACCGCCCATGAGCTTGCTGTGCAGATGATTCGTGATGTACTGGCGACCACTGGAATCACAGCAACGGTGGGGATCGGAACTAATCTATATCTTGCAAAGATCGCAATGGACATTGTTGCAAAACATGTCCCGCCTGACAAAGACGGAGTCCGGGTAGCGGAGCTGGATGAGATCAGCTTCCGGGAAAAATTGTGGGATCACGAGCCGCTCACCGATTTCTGGATGATTGGCAGTGGTACAACAGAACGACTCCTGAAATGCGGTATCCATACCATGGGTGAGCTTGCTCGGTTTTCAAGGTACGGCGAGGACCATCTGTACCGTATTTTTGGCGTGGATGCGGAAATACTCATTGACCACGCTTGGGGTATAGAGCCGGTTACCATGGAACACATCAAGGGCTACAAGACCGCCACAGAATCCATGACCAGCGGCCAGGTGCTGAAATGCGGTTATGACTATGAGAGGACCCGAATCGTGATCCGGGAAATGACGGAAGAAGTAGTCACTCGGCTCATTGACAACGACATGGTGGCCGGCGGTCTTGTTCTCCACATAGGATACGAAAGGACAGATGCCAATTATAGCGGTCCGCTGAAATTGAACTTTCACGGAAAAAAGGTGCCGGTTTCCGCTCACGGAACGGCAAAGCTGGAAAACCCCACTGCCGCTCCCAGCGTCATCATGGATGCGGTTATGGAGCTATTTGACAGGATCGTTGACCGCCGTCTGTTATCCCGCCGCCTCAGTGTGACGGCAATCCGTATCGCACCCAAATCATCGGTGAGCTATCAGATGGGTTTTTTCACTGATTTTGAAGCAGAAACAAAGGAAACCACGCTTGTAAAAACCGAGATAAATCTCCAAAAGCGGTTTGGCAAGAATGCCCTGTTCAAAGCCTATGACCTGATGGCCGGTGCGACTAAACTGGAACGGAATATGCAGATCGGAGGTCACAGAGCATGAGAGACTACAGCGATATTCTCCGTGATGACCGTCCTGCTTCCACCCGCCCTAAAATGGATTTGAACAACAGGGCAAAGATATTTGCGCCCTTTGACGCCTTGCGCGGCTTCAATTTTGCGGTGATGGCGACGGAAGCGGAAAAGGCTCTGCTGCCAAGGGCGGAATTGTCTGAGGACCTTCAAAGAGAGCTGGACTGTAAACTGAAACAGCTTTACACCGGAAACACAGTAACTGTCTGTTATTTTGCCCCACAGCGGTGCATAGGTGATTTGGAGCTGGGGTATTATCACAGTGTAACCGGGCAGGTACAGGGAATAGACGAATACTGCGGTGCTTTGATTCTAGCCGACTACTTTATCCCGATTGCAGATATCCGTGATTTGCAGGTCGAGGGTGGTGACGTCCATGCTGAATGAGGGCAGAAGAAAGCAGTATGTGGAGGTGTTGGCAACCCACTATATCGACGGTACCGTGCGGCCTCAGAGCATAGTCTTTACAGCCGGGGATATCTTTGACATCGAGGAAGTAAAAGGAAAGCCCTGCCGGGTCAAGGACGGGATCAGCCATGAAATGGCAATGCAGTACACCGTGGTCATTCATGGTAAGGAAACGCAGCTCTTTGAAGATGGTGGACGATGGTTTGTGAGAATGAAGATCTGAGTGTATCCCTCAAAAAGAGTTGACAGATCCAGCAAGAGTAGCTATAATAAAGACAGAAAGAGAGTCTGCCGATGAACGGCTGACCCGATTAGCAATTACTAAAAAGCAGTCGCTATCCTTGGTCGGGGGCGACTACTTTTTTGTGCTCTGAACCAGTGCAATCAGCAATGTTACCACAATCCCGAGGATCAGGATAACAATGGAGAGTAGCTCAAAATCACTCATAAGCTGTCCCTCCTTTCCACGAAGTGCCCACAAAGGGGTCTATGTAATCGGAGGGTTCAGACCCTCCGTAGAGGATCAGCCGTCCACCGTTATGGCAGACTCCCACGCCTTACGGCGCAATGTCATTATAGCAAATACATCGACAAAAATCAATCATTTTACGGCCTCCACGAAGTGGGGGCTGTTCCTGTATTCGGAGGTGGATTTATCACAGAAAAACAAAAACGGTTTTTCGCCGGTCAGACCGACCTTGTTTCCTGGCTCCGCTCTCGTGGAGAGGAACTGAAACGCTCCGGCAGCGAATGGGAGTGGGACTATCACGGAGAGCGGGTCACGATCCGAGGGAACCTCTGGTTCAATCAGTACATCCAAGAGGGCGGCAATGCGGTGGACTTCCTGCGGTATTTTTACAACTGCTCGGAAGAATCCGCTGTGGAAGCCTTGTGCGGAAGCTCCACCGTAAGTTTGCCAGCCTGGACCAAACCATCACAGCCATATCCAAAGGAAGAAGAAAAGCCACTATTGGAAATACCCGTCGCAAGCACCAATATGCGGCGGGTATTTGCGTATCTTTGTCAGACCAGAGGGATCAGCACAGAGATCATATCAGCTTTCGCCCATGCCCATCTGCTGTACGAAACGGCGGAGCATCACAACGCCATGTTTGTGGGCAGAGATGAAACCGGGAAGATTCGCCATGTGCATCTGCGGGGAACGCTGACCGAATCCGGCTTTCGTCAGACTCTTCCCGGCAGCGAGAAGAAATACAGCTTTTACTGGAAGGGTATCAGCTCAAAACTCTATGTCTTTGAAGCTCCTATCGATTTGCTCAGTTACATTTCCCTTTTTCCGGAAAACTGGCAGGAGAATAGCTTTGTGGCACTTTGCGGGGTTGGGATCACTCCCATAGAGCGATTTCTGGATACCAGCCCGCAGTTCTCCGAAATAACCCTGTGTTTGGACAACGATGGAGGTGGTCACAAGGCAGCTCATCGGATCGCCGGGCAGCTCCTGAATGAGTGGGACGAGTTGACCGTTTCCGCTCATTTTCCAGACCTGAAGGACTGGAACGAGCAGCTTCTTCATGAGCAAAATGTAGAAAACAGCATTGAAGAAGGCGCAGAGCAAGCTCTAAATCTTTGAATGTTTCAAATTTACTTTCAAGGGGCAACTGCGCCCAATCCATGAAAGGGGCACCCTGTCATGGTGGCAGGGGAAAGTGAACCACCCAATGTAAATATCATACAGAAAAGAAAGAGTAAGATTCTCTTAGCTTAGATAGAGGGTAAGATCAAGAAAGCGGATTTTTTCTTTTCTGCAAAAAGGAGTGAAAGTAACTGCCTCAAGTAGGACTTCTAATTCTCATTGCTGCCGGGATGTTTTTGATTCTCGGCGGTATTTCTTTGTTTGCGCATCTTTATACCCTGAATATCAAAGCAAAGACTGTAGGCAACGGACAGCACGGTACAGCTCACTGGGCAAGCAAGCGGGAGATCCGGCAGACTTATGCCCATGTCCCGTTTGAGCCGAACCTTTGGAGAAACGGGAAATCTCTGCCAAAAGAGCAGGGAATCGTTGTTGGCTGTGAAACCCACAAAGGCAAAACCGTAGCACTGGTGGATACTGGAGATGTTCACGCTGTCATGATCGGTGCGGCTGGCGTGGGCAAGACCGCCTACTGGCTGTATCCCTGCATTGAGTACGCTTTGGCAAGCGGGATGCCCTTCCTCTCGACCGACACCAAAGGCGACATTGCCCGGAACTATGGGGGAATTGCCTCTGAGAAGTACGGCTACCATGTAGCGGTGATAGATCTCCGCAACCCCACTCGGAGCGACGGTTTCAACCTTCTGCACCTGGTCAACAAGTATATGGACTTGTTCGCTGCCGATCCTTCCCAGCTGATGTACCGGGCGAAAGCGGAAAAGTACGCCAAGATCATTGCAAAGACTATCATCATGTCCGGCACGGACGGCGCCAGCTTCGGACAGAACGCCTACTTTTACGATGCCGCCGAGGGTATCCTTACGGCTTCCATTTTGCTGGTGGCTGAATTTTGCCCAGAGGAAGAACGGCATATCGTGTCGGTGTTCAAGATCATTCAAGAACTGTTGGCACCCAGCAAAAAGAAAGGAACGACCCAATTTCAGCTTCTCATGTTCATGCTGCCCCCAGAGCACAAAGCGCGGTGGTTTGCCGGAGCTGCCCTTTCCACCTCGGAACAGGCAATGAACTCTATCATGTCAACAGCCCTGTCAAGGCTCAATGCCTTTTTGGATTCAGAGATGGAACAGCTTCTGTGCTTTGACACCGCCATCGATGCAGAGAGCTTCTGCAAGGAGAAATCTGCCGTATTCCTCATCATGCCGGAGGAAGACCCCAATAAATTTTTCATGGTGTCCCTGATTATCCAGCAGCTCTATCGGGAGATTCTGGCGGTGGCCGATGAGAACGGCGGAAAGCTCGACAACAGGGCGATTTTCTTCTGTGACGAGTTTGGAACACTGCCGAAGATAGAATCTGCTGAAATGATGTTCTCCGCCAGCCGATCACGGCGGCTCTCCATTGTCCCCATCATTCAAAGCCTGGGGCAGTTGGAAAAGAACTACGGCAAAGAGGGAGCGGAGATCATTATCGACAACACCCAGCTTACCATTTTCGGCGGGTTTGCCCCCAACAGTGAGACAGCACAGGTCATGTCAAAATCGTTGGGCAGCCGCACAGCGCTCTCCGGCTCGGTATCAAGGAGCAAGAACGACCCCAGCCAATCCCTGCAAATGATCGACCGCCAGCTCATGACGCCGGACGAGCTCAAGGTCATGCCCAAAGGGCAATTCATTGTCATGAAAACTGGCTGTCACCCCATGAAGATTAAATTGAAGCTGTTCTTCAAATGGGGAATCTCATTCGGCGAACCGTTCCAGATGCCGGACAACGGCAGCCGCCCGGTGAAATACGCCAGCAAAAAGGTGCTGGTACAGACGATCCAAGAGCTTTTCCACCCGGAGAAGCTGGAGCAGGACAAGAAAGAATCGGGAAAAGTCATGGAATTTACTCCTCTGGAAATGACAGATCCGGAAGAAATCAAGGCGAGGATTCGAAGCACAAAAGAAGGTGATGCTGACGAGTAAACTCGAATTTCTCTACAAGAGTGGACTGCCAAGCCGAGCCATCGCCGTATACCTGTACCTCAATGACCGGGCAGGGAAGGAAGGCTCCTGTTATCCCTCTATCCCTACCACTGCCCGACATACCGGTCTTTCTCAAAGCACCGTGCGCAGAGCGATAAAGGACTTGACAAAAGCTGGGTTTCTCACTGTGGAAGAACGGTTTCGGACAAGCGGGGCGGATAGTTCGAATCTTTACAAGCTCAGAGTACCGCCGTAAAATCAAGTTTTCTGAAATTCGGAAACACCCCCCGCCAACCAATACAGACTGGCGGGGGGGTGTTCTATACAGGCAAAAACTCAGGGCTGAAATGGATGGGACGAAGATTCAATGAGAATCAAGTCCCCATTGGGCTTCTTTGCGAAGCGGTTCTTCTCATAGTAGAAGAAGCAGCGCAACTCCCCGGAGGAAGTGTCCGGTACAAGGTAAAAAAGATGGTTCACAAGCTGCTTTTCGTCCTCGAAAACGTCTAAATTTGCAAAGGGGATTCCAGACCGGGAAGCTTCACTATGTAATTTGTCGTCTGCCATTTTCCCTATTCCCTCCTTTCCGGCATGGCTACACGAATCAACAGATCGTCCGGCTTACAGTCCAGGCACTCCGCTAAAGAATACAGATTGGATACCGAAATATTGGTGTCTTTCCGAACCCAATTGCGGACCTGACGTGGAGTTACAAGACACCATTCCGCAACCTCCATTTGCTCTCTTTTGCATACAAGAATCCTGGAACGGACCTTTTTGTAGCTGAGAAGCATAATGGTCTTCGCCCTGGTGTAAACCATCGAAAATCACCTCCTTCCTGTACTTTCAGCATAGAAGGAAAGCGAATTCCAAGAAAGGAAATGGATTTCCAAAATATGGAAATTTATAAAGAGAAGAAAAAAACGCCTTTGAACGGAAAGCTCCGCCCAAAGACGTTTTTTACAGGTCGCAATTTTCCGGCGCTAATTTCTGGTCTCTACTGAGGAAGACCGCAATACCGCATCAGCATACTAGCTGCTTCGGCTCTGGTGGATTTTCCTCTGGGGTCAAGGGTCTGGTTGCCCTTGCCGGAGACGATGCCCTGTTCCACCGCCCAGCACAGGGCGGATTGAGCAAATCCGCTCACTTTTTCTTTATCCCGGAACCCGGAAAGAGCGCCCTCCGCCGGGGGAGTTCCAGCATACCGATAGAGGATTGCTGCCAGTTCCTGCCGGGAAATCGGTGCGTTGGGATCAAACTTCGTTGGGGAGCGTCCTGACACGATTCCCTGCTCTGATGCCCAGCGGACAGCATCGTAATAGTAGGCGCCGGGTTTCACGTCCGCAAAGGCCATGTAGGCCGTGCTTTTTGGCTTTTCCTCCAAGCGCCAGAGAATTGTGACAATCATGCCTCTGGTGGTGGTCATGCCGGGAGAGAAGGTGGTCTCCGTGGTGCCGGAGATCAATTCTTTCCCGTAAGCCCAGCTAACTGCCTCGTAGTACCAGTCCCCTTCCTTTACATCCGCAAAGGGCAGCTCAGTGGGTGCGGGCGGGTCGGGGTCTACAGGTCCCGGATCGATGGGGCCTGGACCGGGACCGACAGGCCCTGGGCCCACCGGCGGCGGGGTAGGAGTAGGTGTGGGCGTTGGCGTAGGAGTAGGTGTGGGCGTTGGCGTGGGTGTAGGAGTAGGCGTAGGCGTGGGCTCCAGCTTCGGGATCGTTCTCCGCTCCACGATCTTCTTGCACACCGTGCACTGACGCACTTCTTCTCCCTCTCTGGTTGTGGTGGGGGAGTTCCACAATTTCCATTCTCCAGGGGTATGCCCCGTTGCCGCAATTTCCTGCTTTTCCACAGCCTTGCACCGGGAACAGCTTCTCTGTTCTTCTCCCGCTGTTTCGCAGGCGGGAGCCTTCGTCTGCTTCCATTCTCCAAAGTTATGGCCCAATACCGGCGTGACCTCCTGCTTTTGCAGCACGGTTCCGCAGACGGAGCAGCGCTTTCCTTCGCTCAGTCCGGTTTCGGTACAGGTGGCGGCCACAGCGGGAATAGGCTCTTCTGTGTGTACATGCTTGGGCAGCTCCCGTGTCTCAAAGGCATCGCACCGGGAGCAATCTCGCCGTTCCTCTCCGGTTTCCATCACGGAGGGCGCTTTTGTCTGTGTCCATTCTCCCCACTTGTGCCCCAAGGCCGCTGTGGAGGTGTCGGTATAGCTCTCTCCGCAGCGGCTGCAGGTGTGGGTGGTATAGCCCTCTTCCGTACAGGTAGGCGGGGTTACGACAGCCTTATAATCGTGCCCCAGCTTTTCTTCCAACACCGTACCGCACCGGGTGCATTTCTGAGGCTCTGTACAGGTCGCTTCTTCCCTGTCCGGATTATGGCCCAAGGCCGCAGTCGGGGTGTCTCTGGTGCTCGCTCCGCACCGGGCACAGGTGTGGGTAGTATACCCATCTTCCGTACAGGTGGGCGAAGTCACCGTATCCTTGTATTCGTGGCCCTTGGCGGATTCCAGCACCTTGCCGCACACGGTACATTTCTGAGGCTCGGTACAGGTCGCATTCTCTCTGTCCGGGCTGTGACCCTTCGCGGGGATCGTCAGCTTGCTCCAGGTCGTTTCAATGGTCGCCTGTTCGTCTTTAAAGAGCTTTCCGCACCCAACGCAGCCCCAGTATTCCCGGACGCCGCCGACTGTACAGCCGGCGGGGCTTTCTGCCACATAGGTCACTTTGTGCTTGATCCTGACGGTGCGCGCTTTCTCTTGTGCGGCATTCCCCGCATGGTCCGTAGCGGAATAGGTGACAGTATAGGTGCCGGGAACTCCATTTTGAACAGTGGAAGTGATCGTCAGCTTCTCCTGGATTTTCCCGTCCCGGTCGTCTGTGACCACTGCGCCTTTTTCTTCATAGGTCTCATCGCAGCTCAGCTCCAGAAGCCCTTCTCCGTTCAGGGTAATAACCGGCGCCTCCCGGTCGATCCAGTTGACAACAGCCGCCACGGTTCCTTTCGTTCCTGCGGCGTTTTGAATCTGAAATTCAAAGCTGCCGTTTTCTGTGAACACATGGGTGCTCTCTCCGAGAACAGTGACCCCCTCGCCCACTGTCAGCGCTGCCGTCACGTTCTGATTGGTGGGATCGGTAATGTCATAGCTGACTGTGCCTGTGGGAAGGGACTTATCAATATTCGTCACAGTAGCGGTGACTGTTCCCTTATTGCCAAATTCGTCTTCAAACTCAAAGGTGAAGCTGCCATTCTCTGTGAAGGTATGGCTTAGGCTTCCCTCATTGTTTGTGACCGTAACGGGCTTCGAGGGAGTGATAGTAGCGACAACATCGCCGTTTGTAGGCTGGGTAGTGGAATAGCTCACTGTGGCCGTGGGGGGAGAGGTATCCCGTACAATGACCTCCCGTTCTGCTGCAGCCGTATTCCCGGCGTGGTCAGTAGCGGTATAGGTAACGGTATAGGTTCCAGGTGTGCCGGTATCCACTTGGGAACTGTCAATGGTAAGCTTTCCTTCCAGCTTTCCGGCAATGATATCGGGGTCTAAGTTGTCTGTTACCTCTGCTCCCAGCTCAGTATAGAGAGACCCAAGTGCTACCATTTGGGGATTGTCTCCCTGCAAGGTGATCTCCGGGGGAGCATTGTCCATGTAGAAGGTATCCGATACCACGGCGCGGGAGGGCTTGCCTTTCCATTGAACGAAGCCGTCTTTCAAGATCAGCTGGCCAATACCGCTGATAACAGTCATGTTTTCGGCAAGGCAAACTTTCCCCGGATGTTCTTTGTGAGATAAATACAGGTAATCCCATCGAGGGGTTCCCTCTGACCACTTTTCTTCTTTTCTGTATTTTTCGTTAAACACCAATTCCTCCTCCGGAATCGGTGGTCCGTCCTTTCCTGCTGTAATGCTGATATCAAATACGGGAACAGATTTGAGGCGAGCTCCTTTTACTGCATCTGCGATTTTGGTGAGATGGACCACCGGCGCGGGAGTATTGGCTTCTTCTTCAAAACCCGCCTTGATAACAGCTTTCTCCTCGTCCAGTGACACCACCTCCATATACGCTCCGGTATACATGTCATTACCGAAGGTATAAGCCCCTGGATTTCCATCAATCTTTCCATAAAAATTGCTGTTCACCGGGGTGCTGGCAGGGGAAAACACACTGCCAGCTGTGTAGAGATCTGTTTCATCATACACATCTTGACATTGCCCGTTTCCAAAAGCGATTTTTTTGCCGTTTCTGTATACCGGTTTGATATAAAAGCTGCCGTATTCATATTCCGAGTAACTGGTCCACCATGTATTGCAATGCCAGATTACAACCCCGCCCGGAGTTTTTCCTATGGTTTGTTTATATTGGCCAAAAACAGATACTCCGTCTGAACGATACTCCAAAATGTAAAATTCACATAACGGAAACATGGAATCGTCCGGTACCAACACTACCGCCATAGAATCCGGCAGCGCCTGACCCGGCGGCAGATCCATTGCCGCAAGCTCGTAGAGATTTTCTGTGCCGCCTTTATGGCTGAGAATATTCTTACTGGTAAGGACAACGGGATCGATCCAGCCTAACAGATACTGATAATAAGTATTATAATAGGGAACACATTCTTTTTCGCGGAAGCTCATTTTTCCAGGATGGAAACTGCTCATAACCTCAGAAAATGCCCTGTCAAGATAGGTCCGGGAAGCATCGTCAAAGTAGTTGTCACCCAATCCCATACAGTGGCTGAGTTCATGAACCATAGTTGATTCAGAGGAGGAATACAAATCTATCAGCGTGTAAGTTGACAGGCGTACGCCATCTCCTACTTCTTTCCGCCTTCCTGGGTACATTGCTGACACACGCCACAACCTGGGATAGTCTAGATCACTATCATATATACTGCCTCCATCGGTTACTACACTGTGCCGTACAACCACCCCGTCAAGATACCCGTCTCCGTCCGTATCATAATCTGAAAAGTCCAGATCTGGATCTAGTTTTTTCGCCTGAAGCATTGCTTCATAAATCAAAGGATCTGCATTTTGTCCATAATAATTTACTTCGTGCGGAGCAGTGTATACCGGCAAAACCGTTCCTTCAAGATCCAGCTTTCCATGGGAATAGTAGTAAAACTGTCCCCTTGCTGATTGTTCGCTGACTAGTTTATCAGGATCGTACGGCGCAAAGGTATCCTCTGTCAGGCTCTCGTAATATCCGCGCATGGTTTTTTGTCCATCTGAAAGTCCCTCGTCCAAAGGATAATCTGGAAACTCCAAAGTTACAACCAGTATCTTTGGGCTTCCCACAGAAGGCATAAGCGCCGATCTTCCATTTGTCGGTACCAGCTGTTTTCTCTGAGAAGATTTTGCTTTATTCTGTTGCCTGGCAGCAAATTTTTGCAAAAGAGAAGAATTCACTTCCCGTACCAGTTCCGGGTCTGTTCCGCAGCAGAATTCCGTTTCATTTTCTTCTAAATGCGGCTCTGATATCTCCGCAGCCCAGCTTTCGAACACAGGAATTCCGGAGCTGAACAGAAGTATGAAAACAAGCGCTATTACAATCAATCGTTTCATCTATTCATACCCCCATGGGTAAAAAGTGAGCAAAGCATGGGGACGTTTTCCGTCCCCACACTTTACTTTTCTCTGTCTATCAGCTGATGCTTTTGTAAAGAGAAATAATCTCTTCCGTTACAGTTCCGTCCTCGTGCTGCAGCTTTACTTTGTATTTGTACTCCGCATAGCCGGGCACAATCTCTTCCTTCTGCCTTGCCCGGAGCATGGGGCTGTTCTGCTCAAACACCTGCTCCATTGCAACGATTCTGGCAGTGGGGTTCACCACCGTCACCATCGCCATGGGGAAACGGTTATTCGGGTTCTCCAAATGCACAGGCAGAGGGGTCACAAGGGTTCCTTTTACGGTCTGGTTGCCAATCTTCGTGGGATTGTAGTTCCCTTCAATCCAGTTTGCCCCAACGGAATCGGTCTTTTTATCGCTTCTGGTCACAGTCACCGTTTCCGGCAAGGGTACTTCCGCAAAAGGTGTTCCGCTGATAACTCCCGGCACACGGACAGGCGTTACATTGGAGATATTATACTTGTTTGTCTTCACCACAACCTGAACCTGAATATTATTCGGGTTTACAAAATTGTCCTCCAGCGGCAGATAGCCCACCAGCGTATACTCGCCCACTGCCATGGGGTCGTAATTCGGGTTTTCCTCCGGCCGCAGCGAGAAGGCAACTGAAACTTCGATCTGTTTGCCGGAACGGGATTTTGCCGTCACCTGCACCTCGGTGCTTCCCAGCATGCCGCAAATCTCTTCCAGCGTCGTGCCCAGATTGACGTCCATAGATCCGGTTTCCGGGAACCGGGTGGGAGAAATGGATTCGATGGTATAAATCAGCGGCATCGTAACCTCTATGCGCAGCTTTACGGGTACACCGGCGCCGTTGATATATTCCGGAAAGTTTGTCAGCTCTCCCATAATTTCACACTCGACCGGAGTATCCTCTGCCAGGCCTTCCGGCGAGGGATCATACCCTTCTCCGGTTCCCCAATCCACAGGAATTGAAACAGTTTTTCCGTTGGTCAGAGGAACCAAAACCGTTTCGGGAAGAGCCAATTCCGCAAACGGAGTTCCCTCTACTGTAGAAATAGCTTGAGCTTCCAGAACGGTATTTTTATCTATATCTACCTCCACTGCCTGGGGAACTACAGTGATCACATCGAAGGGGCTTCCTTCCGGATTTACATAGGTGATGTTATCCGGAAGGTCCAGCGTGGCGGTCACATCGTAGAAGGCAATAGTCTCCGAATCATATTCTGGATTTGCCCCATCTTCCAGAATCAAACTCACCTCATAGTTTGTGACTGCTTCAATCCCTTCGGTAACGCTGCTGATCTCCACCGTCTTTTTCGGCTGATATCTTTCTGTGATTTCAGGGAGGGTCAGGCCGCCGTCCACGAGAAGCCATTCTTCCTCTGACACCACCTGGGTGATTTCATAGTTTACGGGAATCACATTCACCAGCAGAACGGGAACGATCTCCTTGCCTTCCGGCAGCTTTGCCATTCTGGGAAGGTCCCCCAGCTCGCCCAGCACCGTTTGCTGCGCGGCTACGTCCTTGGCATAGTTCTCCGGCGTCCACGTTGCATCGATGGGAATTTCCTGCCCGTCTTCCAGCACAGCAGTCACCTGGGTGGGGATGTTGGAAATGTTTTCAAAAGCAAAGCTTTGGTAGGCGTCCACCTCCGCCGGTTTCACACTGACGATCTCCAAGGGCTCCAATACCGTTACATGAACAGTGGTAGTTGCTTTTGTTTCTCCAATATATCCAGGTTCATAAAAATTTGATGGGAATTCTGCAATAAGGTCATACTCGCCAGGTACATTCTTCTGATATTCACTGTTAGTTGCTTCGTTTGCTAATGTTATATCGCAGAACAAGAAGGCATTGCCATTTGGAAGTTCGTCATCAGGTTTTTCCCGGTAACAACAGGAAATATCTACCTCCGCTAAGTTATTCTCTCTAATCAGGGCGTTTAACTGATTTATTGTGGTTCCGGGATAAACCTCCAGAGATATTTCCTCAGACTCTACGAACCATACCTCGTAATCAGTAGAGACCTCCTGAACCACAAGTTCCGCCTTCAACTTTGTAGGCTCAATATCTTCTCGCCCGGTTAAATCAAGCGTTCCCCAATAAAGATTGGGATTATCGCTGTCAGCGGTCCAATTCGCAATCCCAATCTGCTCAACAGATTCGTCAGCAAAAGTTACCTTAACATTAGCAGGCAAGGATTCATACGAAGGTGTCACTCCGCTGGCATGTTCCTTAGTAGGCTCCTGGCCCGGTTCTTTTACAAGAAGGAAATTTTGTCTTATATTTAAAGGTTCACACTCAATTTTCACAATGCTTTTTTGCAGAGGAGGAGCCGTTCCTATCCGAACTTTGATTTCCGGTTTAATACCATTCAAATTTTGGATATGCAATTCGGGATCAAGATTTGGTACGCTAAAATCACCAGAAATTGTATAGACGCCATCGGTATTGCCGTCAAAATCAGAATTTTCGACGTCCCAGGCAACCGAACCCATCTTGTATATATTGTTGTACATGCCAGAGCGGACAGGAGGCATTAGAATAGCGCACACTTGTGGGTATTGACTGCTTAATTTGTTGAGAAGTTCTGCTTTGGTAGTTCCCTTCTCTACCGAAAGCTCCGGCAAGGGCACAAACGACATGATTTTGCCACCTTGTGTCCACCAGTCGTACATTATAAATTCCGCTTCGACTTTAGGTACGCTGCTCAAATTAGGAATCCCAGAGAAATCCAGACGTCCTTTTACTCTATAGTCGCGTGCAAACTTGTCGCTTTCGAAAGAAGGCGTTCGGATAATATTCTCTTTATCCCAGATGATGGGAACAGTCAGCGTCCGTCCGTCTCCCATGGTGACAACGCTTTCCTTCGGCAAAGGATCTAACGCTTCAAGCAGCTTCGTCACTTCCTCTTTTGATGCATCAAATACTCCTATGGTTTCATCTAAATTTGTAGCTGACATAACCGTATCAGGACCATAGACCGTCACCATGGCAGGAAGATCATATTCGTCCCAATTCACCATGTTTTCACCAAGGACCAGAGTGCCTGTTAAGGTCTGTTCCCCAAGCTTTTCGGGATCGTACCCGGAATTGGTCCAGTCAACTTTGACTTTCCTTCTATCAGTATAATTTGTTATAACATCGGCCTGATCCGGTAAATTAAGATCAGAGAGCGGGGTGCCGATATATACAGACTGATCCGGAACATGTGTTTCAACTCGGGTAATATTGCTTTCGTGCGTCTGATTCAAGTATGAGATGTCATAGTTATTCAGAGGATGGTTGTGAATACTGGCGCTTTGGAATTTGATATTAGGATATAATGTGTAGGCTTGCGCAGGCGGGAATTCTGATTCCCCGCTAGTGATCCTGTTCTCACTGAACACAGTAGTTTCGTCTATATTCAGGCGAGGATAGTCCCTCATATAGATAGCCCCGCCATTGAACCAGGTCTCATTCCCTGTAAACTGCGTCCCATTGCTGATATTTACCGTAGGAGTAGCTTCCGTATTAAGGTCATTAATGTAAAGGCCGCCGCCGGATCCTCTGCTGAAATTGTCTGCAATGATGCTGGAAGCAATCGATATCTGTTCCAGTTTTTCGCCACCTACACAGATTCCACCACGACTCTGCTCAGCTTTAGCGTGACCATTTCCAGAAATTTCAGAATCTGTAATTGAAATACTGGCACAATCCCCTTTAATTCCCACCTCTGAATTATTCTTTACTTTTGTCGAATCAAGGGTAAGTTCCGCATCATCGGAAAGGGAAATACCAGTCGCACAATCTGTGATTTCACAGTTGTTCATTGTAATCTTTCCAGACATGCCGGGCTTAGTATAATCCGAACTGACGCCTGTATTATATCCGGCTACCTTTACATGATTCAGAGTAACATTGTTTGTGTTGATATACATGCCTATACCGCTTTGTACATTGTTAGCTTCAGCAATAAAATTGCTATTACTGATTGTACCTGTATCCGCATTGAAAGAAAACCCGGTAGCATTTGTTGTAACAACATTGTCTACAGAAAATGTATCAGCTTGGATAGTCAGCTGCCCACCATGTCCCTCTTCATAGGGATGCAAAAGATTGAGATTCTTTATATTTACAGTTTCACAGTCCGAGATAAAAACTCCTTCAAAGTCAAAATCACTGGCGGTGCTGTCGCTGATTTCAATCTCCTTTATTCCACTTGCATAGAGAAACGCAGTTAATCCGAAAGCTTTACAATTGATAAAGCTTGCTTTGCGTGGCTTTTCGCCGGAAGATCCACCAAGTTTCTCAAATCTAATGCCATAATCAGAAAGATTGAAAAATGTACTGTCTTTGAGTGTTGATGTCCCGTTGGGCTTTAAAGAAATGTCAATCGTACCCGAAGCGGCGTGGTCCAGGCTGGCAAAGGTACATCCTACTAAATCGATGTTCCCAAGTCCTTTCACAGAAGCTCCGCCCAGAGCTTGTTCCGGATCTTTTTTGAATTGGACGCATGCTCCCTCAATCTGTACCGTGTTCTCTGCCGGATAATCGTCTGTTGCATCTGCTGCCTTTATATTTATGCAGTTACCCGCATGTTTGCATTTGATTATCACATTGGAAAAATGTAAAGTGATATCCCGGTCTGTAACAGGGGAACCGTCCTGCTCAGAGACCTTTAGGAAATCAGAGGAATTTTCCATTTCACTGGAGCTCTGCAAAGTAACAGGTTCCTCCGCAAAAGATAAGAAGGAAATGCTTCTATCAATGATAAGTGTTTCGGTCACTACTACCAGGTCAGCAGTGACTACGATGATTTGTACCGAGGAATTTGCGATCAGAGCCTTCAATTGCTCCTGGTTTTGCGCATACCCCACACGTTCATCCGTACTGCTTCCATTACGGATAGCCTCAATCTCCGCTTCTGTAAACGCATAGTTTTCAGAAAGGATGCTTTCCGGCGTTCGGTACATATTATACTCTTCTGCGCTGGGCGTGTTCCCATCTGGTATGGTCTCTGCTGCAAAGGCGTTCATGGGTAAAACTGAAAATACCATTACTATGGCTAACAGGATACTCAGAATTTTTTTCTTTAACATGATGTCTTTCCTTTCCACTGCGCCGGTTTGCGCAGTTTCGATTTTTTTGACGTTGTGTTTAGCCGGGATTCAGATACTGGAATTGTCTCTATATCCCACCTTTCCTCTCTGATTATTCAGGACATATGCTGATTTAGCGGTCCGCCTGCAGAGTATGTTGGGGAAACACAATGCAGGCAAAATGGACGCTTAGGTTTCAATTAAAAAATATCACCCTGGCTTTCTTTGTCAATAGGTTTTGTTCCAGTTGTATGGTTTTCTGTATCCAATTGCAGGAAAAAGAAAACAGCCTCGGCGAGCCATTTTTCATGGCTCGCCGAGGCTGTTGCAATTCAATACAGAAAATCCTACAATTCGCTCAAAAGTGCTGAAAAAAAAGAAGAAAGGTGCTATACTCAGGGTAGGCGCTTCAGCTGGCGGGCAATATCCAATAAGAACTCCAGCCGTTCCTCTGAAAGTCCCTTTGAAACTTCCGTGATCTGCTGGATCAGCAGGCTCGGCGGAAGCTCACTCTGCGGGAGGTAGAAGGAGATGATAGGAACGTCAAATATCTCTGCCAACAAATCCTGGTTCTTTTTGCCGGGACGCCATTTCCCTGATTCCCACCTGGATACGCAGGACGCCGAGACATTACATTTTTCAGCAAGCGTTTCCTGTGAAAAACCAGCCTGTTCCCGGAACAGTTTCAGATTTTCCGAAAAGATATCCTTCATGAACTCACCCTCTTTTATTCTACCAAGGCGACCTCTCTTTATCCATGAAGCTATTCTCAACAAAATATTGACTTTTTCTTATAATTCTCCCATAATTGTGAGAGAAGCGTAAAGAAAGGGTGTTGTTTTGTGTCAGGTATGACTTTTGATTTGAATTTGTCCCTCGCATCGTATATCAAGGCATTATGGAATGGGAATGAGATCTCCGAATCGATACCGTCATCACAGCTCACGGAGCTTTTTCAGGCCCTCGTGAAATCGGGATGCGACTACTATCAGATGCTGGAGATCTATTCGGAACACGAGCTGTCCCTGAAAGAGCAGCGGGTTCTACTCTCTTTAAGTCCATTTTCCACTTCTCCCAAAAGCATCACCCGAAACCATGTGCGCGAATGCATCCCACGCTGGACGGGTTCCCGGTTTCACACTGCATCTATCTCGGACGTTGTGGAATCGATCTATTTTAAGCTCCTGTCCGGTGAACTGGGCATGAGCGTGTATGACAGTAATCGAAATCCAAAGAATCGAAAGGCCGCAAATGATCGGTACATTCTTTTGATCCAACCTGACAAGAAAGCGTTTGTTGACATCAACCGACGGTCCACAACTCTATTTGAATAAAGAAGCGAAAGGAGAATTTCATGATCCGTGTTGCGTTGTGCGATGATGATGCAGTTTTCTTAGACAAGCTATACCGGGCTGTAAAGGAATGGTTTCAAAAGAACCGGCCGGAGCAAAAGGCTGAGATAGAGGTCTTCCACGATGGCAAAGCTCTGTTGGATTCCACGGAGAAATCGTTTGACATTTTCTTTTTGGATATTGAGATGCCGACGATTAGCGGTTTGGAAACAGCAAAGCAGATCAGGGAAAGAAAAGCAAATGCGATCCTTATTTTCCTGACCGCCCATGAGGAATTTGCCATGGAAGGGTATCGGATCAGCGCCATCCGGTACTTGTGGAAGCTGGAGCTGGAAAAATACCTGCCGGAAGCTCTGGAAGCCGCTCTGAGAGAAGCCGCAAAAATCAAACGGGGGAGCCTGTCTGTTTCCTATTATGGCAATACCACGGTGATCCCCTTTGAAGAGATCCTGTATGTTCAGCATTTGCTTCGCAGCTCACAAATCCATACGCTTTCTTCTGGCGTGATCAAGGATAATCGGGGGCTGAAAGAGCTTTATTCGCTTTTGGACGAAGGGCAATTTGTATACGTCGACCGAGGTACTTTTGTAAATTTGGATTATGTTTTTCAAATTGCAGGGAATGCAGTGGTTCTGAAAAACAAGGAAGAACTTCCGGCCAGCCGGGGCATGCTGCCAAAGGTCAAGCTGGCGATCAACCGCCTTTGGGGGGAAAACTGATGCTGACTCTTTATATGATGACAGAAGTAGCTGCAACCATGACAGAAAGCACGGTGGCGCTAGCTGCTGTGACCGCCGTGTGCAAGCCCCGTTATCAGGGTTGGAAACATACTTTGCGAATACTGTTGTTCAGTAGCTGCTTAACGGTGATTATTCTTTTATTGAATACACAGGCGCTTTTTTCTTACATAACGCCTATAATCGCGATGAGTTTCATTATCTTGATATCCTCTGGAAATACCTCTTTGGGCTCACTGATGACCCGATGCTCCTTCTGCGTTTTTTCTTATATTGTCATCCAGGTTCTGGACTATATCATTCTGGTATTATACGGACTAGTCCTGCAAATCCCGGAATCAGTTTTTGAAGTGATGATGGAACCTAGTTGGATACGAATTGCGTATATTCTTACCGCCAAGTTCTGTGATATAATCGTATATTTCGCATTTCGTTCTTCACTGAGGAAAATCGAAACATTGACCGGAAAGCTGCAGATCGGTTTCTTTGTTCTCAGCCTGGTATCTTATGTTTCCATGCAGTTTCTCTTTAGCACTATTGTTTCAGTTGATTTGGCGGTCATGCAAACCGCCGTGGTTTTCTCTTGGGTCTTTCTCATCAGTTTTGTAATCGCTGCCCTGGCGCTTTTTTCCTCCCGTGCAAAATCGGAAAAAGAGAAGCAGACTCTTCTCCTTTTGGAATCGGAAAATGAATGGATGACAGAAAACTATCGGCAGCTTCATGCCGCTCAGCAGGAAAATGCCCGGCAGTTTCACGACTTCAAGCATCATTTGATGACCATTCAAAGCCTGGATTCGTCCCAAAAAGGGAAAGAACTATCAGAATATGTCAATTCTCTGCTGGAGGGAACCTATCAATCAGCTGTTATGTGCCACAGCGGAAACGACATTATTGACGCCATTCTTTGTCGGAAAGCAGCCCAGGCGCTGGAAAAGCAGATTGATTTTCATTTCACCGCCAATTTTCATATTGCCGGAAAGATAAATCCGATCGACATTTGTGGTATTCTGGCCAATCAAATCGACAATGCTTTTGACGCCTGTATGCTGATTCCCAATACTGCAGCCCGGCAAATCACAGTGAATATCTCACAGCGGGAAGGGTTTGCCTTTTTCAGAGTAGAGAACACAACGCTAAAAAATCCTTTTCTGGACAATCCTGATCTGCGCAGCACCAAAACTGACACCGCTTCTCCTCACGGTTTGGGGCTTCTCAGTATCCGGACGCTTGTGGAAAAGTACAACGGTTCGCTGCATCAGGAATACAAGGACGGGCGATTTATCTCCGTTGCTTCCTTTTGTTTTGAACCATTGGATACATAAAATCATACAGTTCGATCAAAACCTATTGATTTCGTCAAAGCATACCTGTAGAATCACCTCATCAGAGATGGAGAGGTGATTCTTTTTATGTTGGACAGATTTGCAGATTCGGTAGTCAGCCTTCTATATAATCACTGTAATCTTCCCGAAAGCCGGAGAGCAATCTATATCTATGGATCTAAATTGACAATTTCCACGCTGCTTTCAATCTGCTCCATTTTGATTTTGTCTACCATGTTCGGAAGGTTTATTTATGGTATATCCTTTGTCTTGATCTTTGTAAGTCTACGCCTGTTTCTGGGGGGATTCCATGCGGAAACCTACCGAAATTGTTTCCTTATTACCAACGGGACATTCCTTGCTGCCTGCGCAGCGGCAATGTTGTTGTGTTATCTTGCGTCTTCCATCATTTCCCTGCTGGTTTTAGCCGTTGCCACCGTTACAATTTTCTTGTTAGGTCCTGTCAAAAACCGTAACCATCCTATTTCAGAGACAGCCTTTCAAAAAAACAAGCGGATCGGGTTTTTACTGCTGGGTATTGAGCTGTCTCTGTGTATCGCTCTGTATGGAGCAACGAAAAGTGTCAGCCTCCTTTCTATCACTGTTGCATCTTTTGTGGCAGTTGCCGCAATGATGATACCGCCAACCTTAGCAGAAAGGAGGATAAATCATGAATAGCGTATGGGAAGCCATTGCCGCAATGCTGGAAGCAATCGCCAATTTGGGAGCTGGTTGTGTCTCCACCGGAAGCGCCTATGAGCCTGAACTCCCCGAAGACCTGAGAAAGTGAAGTCCCAGCAAAAAGCCGCCGAAAGGCGGCTTTTTGCTTTCAGGAAGCTGGTTCATGCAGGGTTCCTGAAAAAATGAAGGATCTGTCAAAACACATAGTTTCAAAGCCTTGAGATGGCCATAAAAGGCGGAGGGATACATACAAAACAGTTCCAGAAATCACTTCTTGTGAGAACTGACTGTTCTGTGTGAGGCCCGCCGTGCTTCGCTATGCCTCTCAAACTTGAAAGGTCAGCCCTCCACAGCCCAAACCTGTTTCAAAATCCTTTCCGCCCGATATTCATCTGCGGCGGAAAGGATTTTTTATGTACTTCAATTCAGTTGAGTTTGGAAAGAGAATGCAGGAAGCCCGCCGAAATGCTGGACTTACACAGGAACAACTGGCAGATTTGATGGGAGTAGATCGAACCCACATCACAAAAATAGAAGGAGGAACACGCGCCTGTTCAATAGATTTTCTTGTTGAATTGGCCTCTATACTCAATGTGAGCGCGGATTTTCTTTTGACGGGCACTGCAGGCACCTCTAGAATCAAAGAAGGGCTGAATAAGGTGATTGCAGAATTGCAAAAACTCAGTGATGCCATCTGAATGTGGCTACAAGGACACAAAAATGTGGCTATGAGTCTCAGGTGAAATTAAAATAGCTGAGTTAAAATAGGATTGTACCGATCAAGTGGATCGGACGTGGTCCTTGAAAACTGAATACACAATGTATCGGGTACGTCACCCTCTGACCGAGCCAGAAAGCTGCTGGGCGATGACAGTCTGGGGGCAGAGAACTTCTGTCCAGCCACAGACTCAAGCAATGGGGGCAGCCGGGCGAGAACCGCGCGGAGGTGGAATTCCTATGTGAATCAATCGATTCGCCCGATACATTCCCATCTGGGGGATGCGTGGCAAATACCGGCAAAGAACAAAGAAATTACCGCTTCTTATCAGAAGCTACGGGGACAGATGAATACGCTGTCCCCGGATTTGTGGTAAGAAGTTTAAAGATAAGGAAGAATCTATATGAATTTGCAAAATACCCTTACCTATTACTATTCCCTGCTCGCCCTCAAATCCGTTTTGGAGCAGGGCAAGATCACAGAAGAAGAATACAAAGCGGCCTGTAGGTACAACGCCGAAATATTACAACCAGACCCGCAGTACATTCAGCTACATTCGTGATACCGTTTCTTCCTGTTCTGTGGTATGTTGTGCCACAGAACAGAAAGAGAGGTGAGCGAAGTGGCACAGGTTCAAGTGATCCAGCCATATGATTACAATCAGGGCAAGCTGTCTGTGGCAGCCTATTGCCGAGTTTCCAGCAACTCGGAAGACCAGCTCAATTCGTACCGTACACAGGTCAGTTATTACTCAAGACTCATCTCAAATAATCCTGACTGGCAGCTCGCCGATATCTATGCCGATGAAGGTATTACCGGAACTTCCATGAAAAAGCGGGAAGAGTTCAACCGTATGATCGCAGATTGCTGGGAGGGAAAGATTGACCTCATCCTGGTAAAATCAGTTTCTCGTTTTGCCAGAAACACTACAGAACTCCTGGAAGTCACCAGAGAATTAAAAGAGCTCGGGGTAATTGTCATTTTTGAAGAACAGGAAATTGACACCTCTCAAATGCACAGTGAGATGCAGCTCACTCTTCACGCCATGGCGGCGCAGGAGGAAAGCCGCTCCATTTCGCAGAATATGCGGTGGAGCTACCAAAAACGCATGGAAGCTGGAACTTTTGTTGGGACTGTGCCTCTCATTGGCTTTGACTTGAAAAACGGAAATCTTGACCCAAATCAAGACGGCTGGATCCATGGATACATTTTTGACCTATATAATTCTGGCGTAGCCATGGAACCCATTGCAGATCGCTTGAACGAGCAGAACATTGGCAACCGGGTATGGACCCGGACTTCGGTGGCATCGATACTAAAGAATGAAAAATGCATGGGAGATGTACTTTGCCAAAAGAAATTTACAACAGATACCATGCCATTTCAAAAGCGATACAATCATGGAGAAAAGCCTCAGTATTATATAAGAGACAATCATCCAGGAACAGTGAGTCGGGAGTCTTTTTATAATGCCAAGTCCCTTATGGAGATCCGAAAACAGAAGTGCCAACGGCGAAATAGCCATTTATTTACACATCGCATCCACTGCCCCCAATGCAATAGGCATTTCCGAGCAATAGAATCCAGCAATAAGATTTACTGGATGTGCAGCTCCGTTTCGAGTCACATTACAAACTGCTTCCCCTATCATTTTTCAGAGGATTCTATCAAGAAAGCTTTTCTGAATTTAGCTGGAAAGCTTTATATCCATCAAGAAGAAGTCTTAGGGCAGACTGTGAAACTGCTGCAAGAAGTTCAATACAGCAGCAGGAATGAAGATAAGAAACTCTTGGAATTGAATGAACAGCTTGCCGGACTGGCCGATAAGTCAGCTACCCTTCAAAGGCTAAATCGTAAAGGTTTTATCGATGCTGAGGAATATCGCCAGCAAAGCGATAAGCTGGCTATTCAACGCCAAAAGCTCACCTTAGAACGAAATCGAAAGCTGCAGGGCAGCAAGATCCTGACAATGGTAGATGCCATTGAGCATCTGCAAGCTCAAATCAATGGCTGGCCGGAGATCCCTGCGGAGTTTTCCATTGAGTTGTTTGACAGCATTGTGGAGAAGATCATCCCCACAGACAAAGGCGTCTTGAAATTCAGACTGCATTGCGGGCTGGAATTTGTGGAGGTGGTCGCATGAAAAACAGGTACACTCTTTATGGATATCAGATCAGGAACGGGCAGTTTATAGAGCATCCCAAGGAAGCAGAAATCGTATCGGAAACCTTTCTCCGGCGCGCCGGCAGAGAAACTCTGCAAGCAATTGCAGATGACTTCACTGCTCGTAAAATTGAGTATTTACCCGGAAAGTTCCTTTGGGACAAGGCAAGAGTGAAAAGGATGCTGGATAATCGTGCTTATCTTGGAGAAAAGGAGTATCCGGCAATCATATCCGGGCAGTTATTTGACTCCGCTCATCAGAGTGAAGAGCCAGGCAGACTGAAACAGACTTGGATTGACAAGGATACGAAACTGATTAAATCGGCAGCGGTTTGCGCCGAATGTGGTCGTGCGATAACTCGTCGCACAGACAGCAGACTTCAACCGCCTACTACATGGAAATGCACAAATTGCAAATTCTACATTAGAACCAGCGATGGGGATATGAAAACGAGCATTCTCTCTATTCTTAACAGGCTGATCAATGATCCTTCGCTTGCAGAGATTGAAGAAAATGATACCCATATAAGCTCGCTGGAGCTCCGGCGAACCCAGCAGGAATTGCATCGAATGATGAATTCCAGTGAATTCACAGAAAATGATTCTATCAATATGGTCTTAAGATGTGCGGCGAAAACCTATGAATCAATCACCAGCGCTCGACACATCACAGACAGGATGACGGCGGTTTTGCGTAAAGCAAAGCCGCTGTCTTCTTTTAATGAGAAGCTTTTTTTACAAACAGTGGAAAATATTCTCATAGACCGTTCTGGAGCAATCAGCCTGAAGCTCCAGAACGGGAAAATCATTTCAGAAGAAGGTGACAACAATGACAGAACTACAACCTCGCCCAATAGTGACTGTGATCGCTGCCACGAAACGGCAGTAACAGAGTCATCCTCAAGACCGGAAAACACGAGTATTTGCCTACTATCGGGTAGCCAGCATAGACCAGTTGGCTAGCGTGGCTAGATTCATGCTCCAAAACAGCAAAAGAACTTAGAAGAAGGTGATAATAATGACTGAGCAACGGCCTAACCCAAAAGTGACGGTGATCCCTGCCACAGCACAACAGGAACGGATTCGACTTCAGGGCAGGAAGCTCCGAGTAGCAGCTTACTGTCGGGTATCCTCCAAAAAAGATGAGCAAGAACACAGTTTTGAAATTCAGAAACAATATTACACAGAGAAGATAACCAATAACCCTGCTTGGAAAATGGCGGGGATCTATGCGGATGAAGGTATTACCGGAACTTCCATGAAAAAGCGGGATGATTTCAAGAGGCTCCTTCGGGCTTGCCGCGAGGCCCGGGTCGACCTAATCCTTGTAAAATCCGTGTCCAGGTTCGGCAGAAATACAGTTGACGTTATGAAAACGGTTCGCTCCTTACAGGAACGGGGAATTGGTGTGATTTTTGAGAAGGAAGGATTGGATACCCGAAACATGAATTCTGAACTCATGCTGGCTTTTCACAGCGCGTTCTCCCAATCGGAAAGTGAATCGATCAGTGAGAACATTACCTGGAGCTATCGGAAGTCTTTTGAAAACGGCAAGGTAAATATTGGTGGGAATATGTTTGGATTTTGCCGGAAAGGAAAAGGGGAATTTGGGATAGACTACGAGCAGGCCGAGGCCATCCGGCTTATGGGAACACTTATCCTCGGAGGCCATAGTTTGCTGGATGTCAAGGCCGAATTGGAACGAAGAAATATAAAGAGTCCCAGCGGGAAAGATACATGGAATGTGGCTACTATATTACGAATTCTCCAAAACGAGAAATACAAGGGCGACGCCCTGCTGCAGAAGACATATCGTCCTTCGTTGTTTTCCAAGCGAATGAAAAACAATGGCGCCCTCCCTAAATATTATGTGAGTAACTGTTTGCCTCAGATCTTCTCTCCTGAAACCTTTGACAGAATACAAGAGGAACTGGATCGGAGAAGGATAAGACGCCCACTCTCAGCTAATGACAAGGACATGTATCGGGGGAAGCACAGCGGAAAATATGCACTCTCAAACCTGTTGTTTTGCTCAAACTGTGGCGCGCCGTATCGCCGTGTAACCTGGAATAATCATGGCAAGAAGAAAATCGTTTGGCGATGCTCCAACCGTCTGGCGCACGGAAAGGAGATTTGCAAAGATTCTCCCACCTTGGAGGAAACAGCTCTACATGCTGCCATTATGAAAGCGATCCAGGATACTTTCATAGATGTAAACCAGGCGATAGAAACTGCTGAACAGAGCCTTGCTCGTGTTTTTACTCCTGAGTGTGCCGGTGATGAATTCGACATTCGATCCCGGCTACGGAAATTGAAGGAGCGGAGAGCGCAGTTGGTCCAAAAGTGTCTGGACGAGGGCGATGACGGTACATATGACTTACAGTTTATCAATATCAGCAACGAAATGGAAAGTCTCAAGCAACGGCTTACAGGGATCGAAGAGGCAGCTCGAAACAAAAAGCTCTCTGATTCCCGGATGGAGGAAATCAGAGAGCTGCTGGAACGCTTCAAGGAAACTGACATGGAATTTGATAATGATCTTGTTTACCGCTTTGTGAGGGAGATACGAGTACAGGTCGATGGAACGCTGGAGATTGTTTGGTAGGATGGAACAGTGAAAATAGTCGACTAAACAAAAGCAGGGAGCATTATCATATCAACTCGAAATATCGACCTTAGAATAAGAAGAAATATCGTTGCTGATTTTTAACTCAATGTCTTCTTCACCCAACGAAAGGTAGTACATTCTTCCAAAGAAAAGGCAATTTCTTTGTGCGTTTTCCCTCGCACTAGGATTATAGGCACTTAATTTATCTAGGAAATAATTATAAGCTTTTCTGTAGTCTTCAAAAGGTATTTCAGGGTGAGACTTTATAATTTCCATACACTCAGCGTGTGAGAGTGGACGTGGCATAGTGCCCAAATCATTCCCTTGGTAGACATTGCTCAAGTACTCTAGATGACCTATACATTCCCGATCTACTTTTGTGGATTCATATGGACATCTTTCAGAAGGGAAAACATCGTTGTAACTTTTGCATGGGAAAGAGTATTCCTTCTGAATTTCATTGTCCTCATATATTGTGACAAGTAGATTGGTTGGTTCTCCTTCTTTATAGCCAGTATCATCAGTCTCAAGTTTTTGCACAATAGACAAAGGAATCCGGGGGAGGACTACTCGGGTGTTGGGCCGAATACTATCGTATGACCTGGAAATGCACCTGAATACGGTTGTGTGGGGATAATGGTCAATTAAGATATAATTGTCTTGGGTCGAACTAAAAAATGAATAATGTTCAATAGAGATTTCAATTGTGACATTTTTGGCAGCTATGTTTCCGGAATTCTCAACGCTTACATTCCAATATAACTCGCGCTTATTGTTCCCACAATTCACATAACAGAAGCATCCATCTTCATCTATTATATAAGGAAGCACTCCATGGTTTTTTTCTATCTCTGATGTTGAAGGTAAATTATCATATCGCCCTTCCTTGTTCCAATCTACTTCATAGGAATCAACCATTACTGCTTCTAGGTTAGAATGCTTTTCATGTTGTTCACTTATTGCACTTGTGATCCATACAGTTGATACTGCAACCAATATACTCAAAAGGGCAATAATATTCTGAATAGCGCTGAGTTTTCTGTTTATCCATTTTATTTTGCTATGAACCGGTCTAATCAATGCTAAAATGAATATTATTAGTATCAGAGCAATGAGCACTTTTGCTCCCCAAATAACAATACTGTTTACATTTGTTATCTCCCACACGATATATCGCTCCTTATTCCTGTATTTTGTTCTTTTTCAACTAAAAGCTTCCTGAATGTTGAGAACAGTATCAAGGGTAATATTATTACATTCCCGGGGTTGCGTAAAGTTTTGATTTCCCTAGGAAGTTAAGATGGTTCTTTCTACATAACTCTTCAATTATTTCAACATACCAGCTGGGGGCAAAGGGATTTACCATAACAGAACGTATGTAGCTGTTGACACGAGGCAAAACAACTTCTATGCTGTTACCTACTTCATTAGTTTGCACTGTTTCGATAAAATCAATGCTGATTTTGCAGAGCTTATCAGTCAGTTCCTCTCGAGTTATTGTTGAAAAGTCGATATTTCTTAAACGCGCATCTATCCCCCATATGTTCATGAATTCAACGTTTGAAAAAAGAGCTAGATCAGTTGTTAATACTCTAACTTCGTCTTCATGGGCAAAAGCAAGACGTTTGTGATAATAGGGTTCTGCCCCATCTTTGTCTGCCATTATCTGTTGGAATTGTTGTTGTTGCAATTTTTCACTAACAGGACTGTTGGCGATATCATACTCAACTTTCCTGATATGGGGAACAGAATACAATGGTGAAGGCAAAGTTCTTTTAATAGAATAAACAGTGCTAGAAATTCTGAGTGACCGATCGTTATGGGAATATATTCTCCAAAGGGCATCCGTTTCTTCATTTAGTGTCCAGCATTTTGCATATTGCATTTCCCGTACAAGCCATGTCCTGTTGTACAACGACATGGACAGTTTAGCGGATTCGAGCGTTTCTGATTGGAGAAGAGAATCTATTGTTTTTTTTCGTAAAGCAGGATTGTTTAGGGTGGAAAGAAAGAAGCCTTCGTATGTATCTTCCCACGTTTGTGGGCGTACATAGCGTTCCTTCTTTAATTCTATAATAGAGAGAAATTCCTCTAAAGAAATGAACCGATATAGTGGGGTAGAATTGGGAAGATTTTTCTTCATAAATAACCACCTTACATTACGTTATATTTCCATTCTATTCCTTCGCCTCAGAAAGTCAAGTTGGGTGTGGAGAATAGACTGAATAAAGATCACAATGATAGAAAATAAAATTGCACGAGCTTTCTTGATTTAAGAAGGTTCGTGCAATTTGGTTTTAAAAGGAGGTGGATATTTTAGATGATTCTAGAAATGCAGGTCGAGATTCCAATAGCCCTCTATAATCTTTTTTCGGAACAGGCGGAAGTTCGGCGCTGTACTGTGGAAGAGATTGTCCTTGAGACGATCCGAAAATTCTTGACAAGGGAGGACTGAAATTGCCTACAGGAGAGACGAAAGGTATCACCGTTAGGATTGATGCCGAGCTGCACGCTGAGATTAAAGCGTATCTGGAAGCTCATGAGATGACTATGGGTGAATTTGTCGCTTTAGCAGCTGAGGATGAGATGCACCCCCAAAATTTGGAAAAGGAGAACAAAAGCATGGAAAATATGAGGACGCTGGCATTTCAGGTGCCGGAAGATCTGTTCCAGCGGATCAAAGATTACCTGCGCCGGAATAACATGACGCAAAAGCAGTTTGTGATCGGCCTCATTGAAGATGAACTAGAGCGCGATGAGGCGCTGTTGCAGAGTGACAGCGAGATAGAAACCCCTGATGAGAATGAAGGGGAAGATTCAGCCTTTGGACTGGATGAGGGAGAACCTGGCTTGAATGATACTGAGGCCCTTTCAGAGGAAACTGACGGCCCTGAATACGATGAGGCTCAAGAGGGTTTTTCTGATGAAGATTCCAACGTATCGGCTGATGATTTCGAAGCCGATAACGAGGATGAGAGTGAGGATGAAAACCTGGGTATTGGTCAGGAAATATAACTTACGATTTGCGCTTTGGCCATCAACATGATACAATAAGGGCATCGAAAAATAGGATATCTTTTTTGTTGCGCACGCCGATGTCGATTCGAAAAGCGGCTTAAACCCTGCGTTTTTAGCAAGAAAATATACTAAGGGGTTCGAATCGTTGCACCCTCACACAGAAAAGGCCCACCCGCAAGGGTGGGTTTTTTCTGTGGTGGAGATGGCGAAACAGCAGAGTTACGGTCGAAGGAAATCCGCGAAGCGGATTTCAGGAGCGTCGCGGGGAGAAGGCAGCGGACAGCAGAAGCTCCGCGCGGCGTTTCGGACAAAGTGGGTTCGATTCCCACCATCTCCACCAAACAGTGCAAATCCGAACTCAAAGAGTTCGGATTTTGCTTTTTATGCTCCACCAAATCGGAATAATCCGAACCTATTTGTATTGCCAAATGGGTTTGGATTTTTCCTTTATCGGGAAGAAATAGCAGAATAAGAGGAAATGGCTCTCACCTATAAAGTGGGAGCCGTTTTCTTTTAGCTATTCTTTTTTATGTTGTTCTATTTCATCTCCTTTGGCTTTCTTCCATTCCTCGAGTTGCTTTTGTCCCTCCGGGCTTTCAAAGAAGCGGCGCATATGGGGAAGAATCGTTCTAGCCAGGCTTTCAATTACGCTGTCAGGTACGGTTTCAGGTTTCAGGTGAATGAGCCGTCACCCCCGCCGCAGTGCTGGGAGAAGTGAATTGGTCGATGGTGGCAAGCGCGGCGGCGCTGGCGGGAATTTTATCTTTGCTGACCAGTGTAGCCGGACTGCCTGAAATAAAAGCTTGAAAACTTTGTTTTCAAGCTTCCTGAAGCTTTGCTGGCTGCGCCAAACCGCAAAACATTCTTGTGTTTTTAGGCTTCTGTAAGGAGGAAGGATATGATAAAAATCAGAAAACAGCTCTGCCCGGAAAGCAAATATTGTCTCAAGTGTTCCTATACTCGGACCCCCAGCCGGATCGTGGTACATAACACGGCCAGCGATGCCCCGGCGCTGAATGAGATCACCTACATGGCAAATAACGGCTATGAGGTGAGCTGCCACTACGCCGTGGACGAAAAGGAGGCCGTGCGGGGCCTGCCGCTGGATCGGAACGCGTGGGCCAGCGGGGACGGTCACGGCGAGGGAAACATGGAGGGGATCCATATTGAGATCTGCTGGTCGAAGTCTGGCGGGGAGCGGTTTGAGAAGGCGGAGCGAAACGCGGCGGAGCTGATCGCCCAGCTGCTGAAACAATACGGCTGGGGCATCGACAAGGTAACAAAGCACCAGGACTATGACGGGAAATACTGCCCCCACAGAACATTAGACCTGGGCTGGCAGCGGTTTTTGAACATGATACAACAGGAAATGGAGGAAGAAGCAGTGACTTACGAGCAGTGGAAGGAATATCAGGAGAAGTACGAAAAGGAGCAGGCGGCAAAACAAACCAGTAAGTGGGCCCAGCCCGCAGTGGCCTACTGCATGGAAAACGGCCTGATGAGCGGGGACAAGGAGGGCGCCTTTCGACCCCAGGCGGAGATCACTCGCCAGGAGGTGGCTCAGGTGGCCATGGATCTGCACGAGAAGCTGAAAAAGCGCTGGATCAGTAGAATAGAGCGAAAAAGCGCAAAAAGGGACAGGCTCAAAGAGCCTGCCCTAAATTTTTGAAAATTTGTGGCTTTGTGTGCCTCAAGCGCCGCAGGCTGCGCCCAGCTCTACCGCCTGGCGGTTAAAGCCCAGCATTTCGGCTTTGCGGGCGGGCACGCATTTTTGAATGGCCTGATCCAGCGTTTCTGGGGTGCAGAAGCCAAAGTCTCCCTTGGCGGCGCACACCTCGTGGAACAGCTTTCCCACAAGGATCATATTGGCAAGGCCCTTTAGGCCCTTTTCCTCCGCCCAGGCGGAGGCGGGAACATAGTGGACGGTCACATCGGCGCGCTCCACCTTTTTATCGATGAGGGAGCTGTCAATGAGCACCGTGCCGCCGGGCTCCACCGCATCGATAAATTTATCCAGGGAGGGCAGGTTCATAGCCACCAGCACATTGGGGTTGGTGACCAGTGGAGAGCCAATGGGCTCATCGGAAATACATACGCTGCAATTTGCCGTGCCGCCCCGCATTTCCGGGCCATAGGAGGGCAGCCAGGAAATTTCCTTGTTTTCAATGAGCCCGGCATAGGCGGCCACCTTACCGGCAAACAGCACGCCCTGCCCGCCGAACCCGGCAAAGATCATATTCAGGTTTTTCATGTGTATGACCACGTTCCTTTCTTTGTCAGCTTGTCTGTAAGGCTAAATCACTTTACAACCTTGACGCCTTCCGAGATGTCCTTATATACGCCCAGGGGGTAGTAGGGAACCATGTTTTCGTTCATCCACTGAATGGCCTCCACCGGGGAAAGCCCCCAGTTGGTGGGACAGGTGGAAAGCACTTCTACAATGGAATAGCCCTTGCCGTCCAGCTGGTTCTGGAAAGCCTTTTTGATGGCTTTCCGGGCGATATTCACATTTTTCACATCGCTGACGGTCACACGCTGAGCAAACGCCACGCCGTCCAGGGTGGAAAGCAGCTCGCAGACCCGCACGGGATATCCGGCTGTGTTGGTATCTCTGCCGTAGGGGGTGGTCTGGGTGATCTGCCCCGGCAGAGAGGTGGGGGCCATCTGGCCGCCGGTCATGCCGTAAATGGCATTGTTGATAAAGATCACGGTAATATTTTCCCCTCTGGTGGCGGCGTGTACGGTTTCCGCTGTGCCGATGGCGGCCAGGTCGCCGTCTCCCTGATAGGTAAACACCACGTTCTGGGGCTTTGCCCGCTTGATGCCGGTGGCGACGGCCTGGGCTCTGCCGTGAGGGGCTTCCACCATGTCGCAGGCGAAATAATCATAGCTCATTACGGAGCAGCCCACCGAGGCCACGCCCACGGTGCGGCCCTCTACGCCCAGCTCGTCGATGGCCTGGGCCACCAGTCTATGTACGATGCCATGGGTGCAGCCGGGGCAGTAGTGCAGGGGGGCGTTTGTCAGGGCGTGTGGTTTCTGAAATACGATAGCCATTGTTATCCCTTCCTTTCCGGTTGCTTCAAAAGCTTTTCGATCTCGGCCTGCACGTCCGCCGGGGTGGGGATCATGCCGCCGGTGCGTCCGTAAAAGCTGACGGGGATCTTACAGTCCACACTGAGCCTGACGTCGTCTACCATCTGACCCATGCTCATTTCCACCGTGAGCATCTGCTTGGTGTGGGCAGCGGCCTTCTTGAGCACATCTACCGGGAAGGGCCACAGGGTGATGGGACGAATGAGGCCCACCTTCTGTCCCTGTTCCCGCAGCTTGTTCACGGCGCTTCTGGCCACGCGGGCGGAGGCGCCGTAAGCAACCACGATCAGGTCGGCGTCCTCGGTGAGATATTCCTCGGCCCGCTGCTCGTTCTTTTGGATCATTTCATACCGCTCATACCGCTCCAGCACCAGGCTTTCCAGCTTATCCGGAGTGAGATACAGGGAATTTATCACATTGTGTTCCCTCTTGTTTTCGTGGCCGCAGGCCGCCCAAGGCTTTTCTATGGGCTGCTTCGCGCCCTCCTCCGGCAGCTCTACCGGCTCCATCATCTGGCCCAGCATGCCGTCCGCCAAAATCATGGAGGGCATGCGGTACTTATCCGCCAGGTCGAAAGCGTCGGAAACCAGATCTACCATTTCCTGCACGGTAGAGGGGGCAAACACCAGGATCTGGTAATCGCCGTGGCCGCCTGCCTTGGTGGCCTGCCAGTAATCGGACTGGGAGGGCTGAATGCCGCCCAGGCCCGGGCCGCCCCGCTGCACATTGATGATCAGCGCCGGCAGGTCGGAGCCCGCCATGTAGGAAATACCCTCGCTCTTCAGGCTGATGCCGGGCGAGGAGGAAGAGGTCATGGCGCGGATCCCGGCGGCGGAAGCGCCCAACACCATATTGATGGCCGCAATCTCAGATTCCGCCTGCAAATAGGTACCGTCTATTTTGGGCATCCGTTTTGCCATGTAGGCCGCAAGCTCCGTCTGGGGCGTGATGGGATAGCCGAAGAAATGGTGGCACCCCGCCCGAATAGCGGCTTCTGCCAGGGCTTCGTTGCCCTTCATCAAAACTTTCATATGCTTCATCCTTTCCGTTGTTCCCGTGTTGCCTGCAGAACTTGTACCGATAGGAACCATGTGCAGATTTTCGAGCGGATTTTACCGGGAGCAAAACGCGGCTCCCGATAAAATCTGCCGGAAAGCTGTACATTTTATTCTATTGGTACAAGTCCTCAGTCCTTTTCTACAGTGATGGCCGTGTCGGGGCACATGGTGGCGCAGGCCGCGCAGCCAACGCATTTTTCGGGGTTCATCAGACGCGCCGGGTGGTATCCCTTGGCGTTCAGCACTTCCTTGCAGAGCGCGATCAGCTTTAAGGGACATGCGTTCACGCACATGGAACAGCCCTTGCAGACTGTTTCATCTACAATGATCCTTGCCATAAAAATTTCCTCCTTTATAAAAATAAATGCTTGATAAACAGAAATAAGCGATCAGCCGCCAGCTTCCCAGCAAAAGGTCACATAGCGCTTGATCTCGCAAAAGCCCTCCGGCAGGCGCTCTTCCGGCCCCAGGGAAAAATCGGGGGCCGTGGAACAAAGCAGGGGCAGCCCTGTCAGCCCCGCGGTTTTCTGCGCGAAGGGGAGAGCGGAAAGCAGGGTTTCCAGCGTGGTCTCCACCCCTAAATGGGAATTGTTGATGATCCCCGCCGCCTTCAGCCTGGAAGCGGCTTCGATCTCCTGAAGCAAAGCCGCCGCCTCTTCGGGCGTTTGGGAGAGAGCCCGGTAGCGGTTGATCACATAGAGCATGTCATATCCCGCTTCCTCCAGACGGCGGTGCAGCCCGCCCAGGGCGGTAACGCCTGCATCGTCCCCGCCGGCGTCGATCAAAATAGCACCGGCGTCCGGCTCGAAAATGGAGGCGATCTCCGGCGGCAGGGTAGGCGTGTCCAAAGTGGTTCCGGCAAATACTGGAGCGATCAGGCGGACCCCCTTTTCCTCCAGCAGCCCCCGGTATTCGGAGGAGCGAAAGTAGGGATTCACAATATCCATATCCACCACGGTGACCTTCTGCCCGCAGCTTGCCGCCTGTAAAGCCAGATTCAGAGTAAGGTTGGTTTTACCGCAGCCATAGTGGCCGCAGATCACAGTGATCCTGTTTCCCAGTAGTTTCATAAGTACGTTCCTTTTCAGAACAGTCCGGCGGAAAAGCCGGGGCGCTGTTTTATGTTTATGCAAAGCGGCAGTGAAAAGCACCGCTTCCGGCGGCCGGGTAGTGCTGGGTGATTTGCAAAAGACAGTACTGCGTTTCTCTGCCAAAGGAAAGGTCATTCACGGCTTTCGCTTTTTTGTATTGCTTTATCATAGCACAATCGACAGCGGGATTCAACAAAAAACGGCGCTTTAGTCTGGTAAAATCCGGCAGAAAAAGTAAATTCAGCAGTTTCTACAATTCATTCAAGACGCGTTCATAAATTCCTTACGAAAATTTCAAAATCTGCTTATGACTCCTTCATAATTTATGGGTAAACTAAAGTCAAAGCAAAGGAGGTGAAAAGAGAAAAAGAGTACCTGAACATAATCCTCAATTTTCATTTTCTTTCATAATACTGTCCTTCTATCGGGCGGCGAGCGGCTTTCGCCGGCGCAAATGCCAGCGCCCGATAGATGCGGCAGACCAAAAATTCTCGCCTCTGCACAAAGGATGCAGAGGCGTTATTAGTTGCCAAAATATTTTTGAAACCGGGTGGCAAAGTAAAAACGGGACCGAAAACGAGGTGCATCGGCGCCCGGTTTTCAATTTGCGCCCCGAAAAGAGATGAGATCATATCAAAAGACTGAAATGGAATCAAAAAGCATTTTGTAAAGCGGTTCGAATGTTTTCCCTGAGCGTAGGCGCTACCGCCATGTGCATGCTGGCCTCTTTAAGCTTTCTGAATCTTCCGTCGGAGGCTGTTCCGGCGGCGGTGGAGGCTTCTGTATTCAACGGCGGAAAAGCTTATGAGCCCGCCGCCGCGGTGGAAGCCGCCGGACAGGAGCTTCCGGGAGAAGTGATCCCGCTGGGTTCCACTTTTGGGATCAAATTGTTTACAGACGGTGTTATTGTTGCCTCGCTTTCCGATATTTATACGGGAGACGGCGTTCGCTGCCCGGCATCCGAAGCGGGCATTAAGCCCGGCGATTATTTGCTGGAAGCGAATGGAAAAACCATTGCCGGAAACGCGGATTTGGCCCACAGTATCGGCTCCAGCGCAGGGAAGCCCATTATGCTGAAAATACGCCGCGGAGAAAAAATATGGGAGGCGGAGGTCACGCCCGTTTATGGGGAAGGCTCCTTCAAAACCGGCATGTGGGTTCGGGACAGCGCTGCGGGGATCGGTACCTTGACCTTTTTTGACCCTGCTTCCGGCGGCTTTGCCGGGCTGGGACATGGCATCTGCGATATGGATACCAGCGGAGTGATGTCCCTGAAAAGTGGAGAGCCTGCGCCGATCAGCCTTTGCGGAATTTTGAAGGGAGAAGCGGAGCACCCCGGCCAGCTGAAGGGGTATTTTTCCTCAGACGAGGCCATGGGGCGGCTGCTCACAAATAATGAAACCGGCGTGTACGGCACGCTGGATCAGCCTCCCGCGGGAAAAGCGCTGGAGGTGCTTTCCAGAGAAAAGGTGATCTGCGGGCCGGTAAAGATCCTCACCACCGTAGATGAAAGCGGGCCGAAATATTACGATGCGGAAATTCAGAGAGTCAGCGCGAAAAATCAGCCCACCAAGAATTTGATCCTGAAGGTGACAGACCCCAGGCTTTTAGAGCTGACCGGCGGCATCGTGCAGGGCATGAGCGGCAGCCCTATCTTGCAGGACGGCAAGCTCTGCGGCGCTGTGACCCATGTGTTTACAGATGACCCCACCATGGGGTACGGAATTTTTGCCGAAACCATGCTGGAACAGTGCAGGGGAGCGATCCAACGGGAAAAGGAAGCTCAGAGGAACGCCGCGTAACAAAAACGGACCATCGCAAAGGGACAAGCCGGGCAGATTTTTCCCCGGCTTGTCTTTTTTGTGGCGATTCATGAAAGCGCAGCGCTGAACGGTGCGCCGGTTTATTCCTCTATTTCAAAAGAATTTCGTATTGGAAATTTTTCAGCGATCTTTGGAAGAGCAAAACGGCAAGTCCGGCGCAGGCAACGCCGATCAAAAGCAGGAGCCAGGCACTGAGAAGCATCACGCCGTTGAATTGGCCTACGAACAGCAAGAGGATCGGCAGGATCAGAAATACTGCGCCCTGCTGGGCTTCCTCCACGCTTTGGGCTTTGGCGGAGACCCGCACCATCAGGGTGATGGCGATGAGGGAAACGGCGGGGGAAACCAGCAGCATGATAAGAGCCCAGGAAACCTCCGGCAGGATCAGCTGCTGAAACAGCAGAAAGGAGCCTGCTTCCAGAACCAGAAGCATGACAAAGAAGGAGAGAAAGGACACCAGCATGCTGAGCAGAAAGGAGGCCAGCACCTTGGCGCGAAAGATCTGCCGCAGCGTCAGGGGCGCGTACAGCAGGGTTTCCAGGGTGCGCTTTTCCTTTTCTCCCACAAAGGAGGTGGCAGCCATAATGGAGGAGGCCATAATGGGGATCAAAAGGAAAAACACGGGCAGAAGATAGTTTAGAAACAGCCCCAGCAGGGTGGGTTCTATCTCGCCGCTTTGCTTTTCCGCCGGCAGCAGTGTGAGAAGCTTTTGAAGCTCTCCCGCGTCCTGAGGCAGAAAACGTAAAACCACTAGAAACAGCGCGGGCAGAAAAGCCGTGAATACCAGCGGAACTGCCCACAGGGCGGCAAACATGCGCTTGTTGGCGGCAACGCCGCGAAAGTCCTTTTTGAGTATGGCCAGCATGGGAAGCTTTGATTTCATCATAAATTCCTCTTTCAATCTTTCGTTGTTAGTCATGAGTAGTTAGTTGCTAGACAGGAACACTCCTGCTCTTACCCTATCATTCTGAGGAGCATAGCGATGAAGAATCTCGTCCTTCTAACAACTAATTACTTACAACTAACAACCAGTATGGTGAGCTGTCATAATTTCAGGCTTTGGCGGTCAGCTTGAAATAGATCTCTTCCAGGGTGGGCAGCTGGGCGGAAACATGGTATACATCGCCGCCTGCTTCCACCACCCGGCGTACCAGCCGGGGGATTTCTTCCTCTTCGGAAACAGTAAGCTCCAGTGTGTCCGGCGCTGTCTTTTTGCCGGGCAGCCCGGCGGGAATGTCCGAGGCCCGCAGCTTTACCGTGACACCGGGACAGATCTGAGAGCGGAGCTGGGCAAGCGTTCCCTCCGCCAGAAGCCTGCCCTCGTCCATCAGCCCGTACCGGGTGCAGACCTCCTGAGCATAGCGAAGCTGGTGAGTACAGAGAAACACGGTGGTTCCCCGCTCCTGCGCCAGGGTGCGGATCAGGCTGTGGATATTTCGGGCGCTTTCCGGATCCAGCCCGGAGGTGGGCTCGTCGAGAAACAGCACCCGGGGCTCGTGGAGCAGTACCCGAGCTAAAGAAAGCCGCTGCCGCATACCGGTGGAATAGGCGGAAAGCTTTTTCTCCCCGGCGCCTGCCAGCTCCAGCCGTTCCAGCAGGGCGCGGCTTCTCTCCTTGCATTTTTCGGGGGAAAGGCCGAATACTGCGCCATAAAACAGCAGGTTTTCCAGGCCGGTCAAATGGTCGTACATTTGGGCGTGCTCTGTGACGATGCCGGACAGGGCATGCACCTGCTCCGGGGCCGCCGCAGGATCGATGCCAAAGACCCGGCTGCCGCCCGAGGTGGGGGAAAGCATACCGGTAAGCAGCTTGACGGTGGTGGTTTTTCCCGCGCCGTTTCTGCCTAAAAAGCCGAATACTTCGCCCGGCTCCAGGGAAAGATCCAGGGAATCCACCGCCCGGGCGCCGCTGGGATAGGTTTTGGAAAGCTCGTTGCTGGAAATTGCGTTCATAGAGTCATCTCCTTGTGCAGGCGGCTGCAAAGCGCCTGAAATTTGGGCTCGGAATGCAGGGGAGTAAAAGCGGGGATTTTCGTAAGGGCCTCCGCAATGTCTTTTTGAATGAACTGGTCGTTTCTCGGCGGGGCGGAGCCCAGCAGGAGGGTTTCCTCCAGCCACTCGTCCAGTAGATCAAAATAAGAGTCGCCATGAAGCCGGATGGGGTAAATCTCAGAGGAAGCGAGAGCCCCATAGCGCTCCAACAGCTCCAGGGCGGCTTCCTTGTCTCCCAGGCTGAGAAATCCCTGGGCGGCGGTGAGGTACAGGGCCAGCAGGATAGCGGGGTGAAGGGTTTCCAGCTGAAATGCCTCGCTCACGGCAAGGGCGCGCCGGCAGGTTTCCCGGAACGTATCGGAATTTCCCCGGTATTCCAGGTAGGCGTTTAACAGGGAGATCAGCTCTAAAACCGATTGGTAGATCCCGGCCTGCAGCAGCTTTCTCGCCTGTCGGGGCTCTCCTATGGCCTGATACGCCTGCGAAAGCAGGGGCTCGGAGGGCATGCGGAGCATGGAGGCTGTGCCCAGCAGGGAAAAAACCTCCTCCGCTCTGCCCAGCTGAAGCAGACAAAGGGCTTCCAGATCAGCGGCTTGTGTGAGAAGCTCCGGCTCCCGGCTTTCCCGCCTGATCCGCTGAAGCAGCGCTAGAGCCTCCTGAATGGCCGCCAGCCCCTGCTCCGGGGTATTCGCCAGCATGAAATGATTGAGCAGTAAAGAGGCTATTTGAAGCAAAAGAGGGAAACAGGAAAAATAGGTTTTGGCTGCTTCCCGGCAGGCTTCCAGCACAGTGGGAAAGGGCTCACAGGTAAAGCGAAGGCAGAGCTCATGGTACAGCTTCCGAATTTCCTGCCTTGTCAGCTGCGGCTCATAGCCCAAAAGCTCGTCAACGCTGAGACCGAAAAAAGCGGCAAGCCTAGGAAGCAGGGTGATATCGGGATAGGTAGCGCCGGTTTCCCATTTGGAAACGGAGGCCTTGGAAACACCCATGTGCTCCGCCAGTTTTTCCTGGGTAATGCCACGTTTCCGGCGGTATTCGGTAACGACCCCGCCAAGGCCAAGGTCTTTTTTGTTCATAAGACTCATCTCCCGCCCTTTCATATAGAGGAATGAGCATTTTAAGGGCAAAGTTTGCTAAGTTGGGATTTGCAGCGTTGGTTACAACGCTCGTGAAGCTGTTTGGTGCGGGAAGTTAATCACTGACCCGACCGTTAAGAAGCAGATAAATTGGAATTTATCTGCCCTTTGCCTCCCCTTATTTATAGAGGGGAAACAGACTGCTTCGCAGTCTGCGGGGACCGCCGGTAGGCGGTGGAAGGGATTGGGCTTACGCAGAAAGCGGCATAGAATCGTTAGCTTCCGATCCCCTCAGTCAGCCTATCGGCTGACAGCTCCCCTTGTAAACAAGGGGAGCCTAAGGGTATTAAACTATAATTCAGCGTTCTGCTTTTGTTCTTTCCTGCTCATCTCTTTTATTATAGGTGGCGGAGGGGTAAAATACAAGAGAGAGGAAAGCTACTTCTATGTAAAAAAAGTTTCCCAATAAGAAACCTGTGAAAAGAAAAACGTACCTTGCCGTTTTTTTCGGGGGGTGATATACTAAATACTGGACTCTGGATACTGAATTCTGAATCAGGGCAAGGGATTTTTACTTACGAAAAAGGATTTGATGGCATGTATCATTTTTTTGCGATGCTTTCCCGTATGAAATATATCACCCGCTGGGGGCTGATGCGTAATACCCGGGGGGAAAATGTGTGCGAGCACAGCCTGGAAACGGCGCTGGTGGCCCATGCGCTGGCGTCCTTAGGCAATGAAAAATTCGGAAAAAGCTACGACCCGGAACGGGCGGCGGTGCTGGCCATGTTTCACGACGCCTCCGAGATCATTACCGGGGACATGCCCACGCCGGTGAAGTATCATTCTGAGGAAATTCGGAAAGCCTACGCCGAGGTGGAGGATCGGGCGGTGGAGCATCTGGTCTCCATGCTGCCGAAGGAGCTTCGGCCCGCTTACAGGGAATTGATGACCATGGACGGCCCCCGGGACGAGGAGCTGAAGACCCTGGTAAAGGCGGCGGATAAAATTTCCGCTGTGATCAAATGCGTGGAGGAGCGGCGCAGCGGCAACCGGGATTTCAGCAAGGCTGAGCAGACCATTCTGAAATCCATCGGGGCCATGGGGCTGCCGGAGGCCGATTATTTTCTGAAGGAATTCCTGCCCTCCTACGGGCTGACCCTGGAAGAGCAGGACTACACCAGAGAAGCCGGCTTGAAGTTTTCCGAGAGTTCTCAAATGGTGTTTTCCAAGGTGCTGAAATAAGCCATAGACAAAAAGCTTTTAGGATCTGTACAGGAAGCGGAGGGACTGTGTTGAAGCTTGGAGCACTGGAGATAGAGGGAAAAGCGGCGCTGGCTCCCATGGCGGGGGTAACGGACACTGCGTACCGCAGAATCTGTATGGAATTCGGCGCGGCGTACACTGTAACGGAAATGGTAAGCACCAAGGCCGTGGAATACGGAGATAAAAAAACGGCGGCGCTGGCCGACCTGAGCCGGGACTACCGGCCGGTATTTTTGCAGCTGTTCGGAGAAAGCCCGGAAACCATGGCCCTGGCAGGGGAGAAGCTGCTTTCTCTGAAGCCGGACGGCATTGATATCAACATGGGCTGTCCTGTGCCAAAGGTGGCGGGAAACGGGGCGGGCAGCGCGCTGTTGAAGGACCCTGAAAAGTGCGCGGCCATGGTTTCCGCCCTGAAAAAGCGGGTCACCGTGCCTGTTACCGTAAAAATTCGGGCAGGCTGGGATAAAAACACCGTGAATGCCGTGGAGGTGGCAAAGGCCTGCGAGGCGGCGGGCGCGGACGCCATCAGCGTTCACGGACGCACCAGGGAGCAGATGTATCAGGGAAAAGCCGACTGGGGAATTATCCGGCAGGTCAAAGAAGCTGTGAAGATCCCCGTTATCGGTAACGGAGACGTGACCGGGGCGCAGTCCGCCTGCCAAATGCTGGAGCAGACCGGCTGCGATATGGTGCTGGTGGGCAGGGGGGCTCTGGGAAACCCGTGGATCTTCCGGCAAATCAACGCCTATCTCACAGATTCCTGCCGGATCCTGCCGCCGCCCGGCGTGGCCGAGCGCGTTGTGGTCATACGAAAGCATATCGGGCTTTTGTGCGAGTACAAAGGGGAAGAGCGAGGCATGCGGGAGGCCAGAAAGCATGTGGGCTGGTATGTTCACGGCCTTCGGGGCGCGGCGGAGCTTCGCCGCCGGGCAGGGCAGCTTTCCACCCTGGCCGATTTGGACGCTTTGCTGGAAGAGCTGTATCGGAAAAATACGGAAGAACCTGAAGAGAGAGAGGATATTTTATGAAGCTGCTGGTACTGGACGGCAACAGCATTTTGAACCGTGCCTTTTACGGCATCAAGCTGCTTTCTACCAAAAACGGGGAATTCACCAACGGCATTTACGGTTTTCTCACCATGCTCCGGCGGCTGCTGGACGAAACGGAGCCCGACGCCGTGGCCATCGCCTTTGACCGGAAGGCCCCCACCTTCCGGCACAAGCAGTACGCGGGCTATAAGGCCAACCGCAAGGGCATGCCCCCGGAGCTTGCGGGGCAGCTTCCCGTTTTGCAGGAGCTGCTGACAAGCCTTGGCTACCGCATCGTTTCCTGTGAGGGCTGGGAGGCCGACGATATTTTGGGAACTCTGGCAGCGGCCTGCGAGGGGCGGGGAGATACCTGCCTGATCGCCACCGGAGACCGGGACAGCCTGCAGCTGGTTTCCCGGGACACCTCCGTGCGTTTGGCCACTACCAAGTTTGGCCAGCCCCAAGTGACCCTGTATGACGAAAAGAAGCTGATGGAGGAATACGGCGTAACGCCCGCCCAGATGATCGACCTGAAGGCCATTCAGGGCGATTCCTCCGACTGTATTCCCGGCGTGGCGGGCATCGGCCCCAAGGGCGCGGGGGAACTGATTCAAAAATACGGCAGCGTGCAATATATTTACGACCATCTGGCGGAGCTGGAAATCAAGCCCGGTACTCGGGATAAGCTGGAAAAATCCAGGGATAACGCCTTTTTGAGCTATGATTTGGGAACCATTCGGAAAAACGCGCCGATTGATACCGAGCTTTCCCATTATGTAAAAACGGAAGGGGAGCCTCAGAAGGCGGCGGCGGCCATGGTAAAGCTGGAGCTCTTTTCCCTCCTGGAAAAATTCGGCCTTACCGCCGGAAGCGCTCCGGCGGGAGAAGCGGCTTCCTCCGGGGAGCTTCCCAAAATAAACGAGCTTTCCGATGGCGCTTCCCTGCTGCCCCGGCTGGAGGACGAGGGCGAGGCCTTCTTTGCCTGTGGGTGGGAGGGCGCGGCCCTGGAAACCCTGGTTTTTTCCTTCGGGGGAGAGCTGTGCCGGATTTCGCCGGACGAAGCCTTTCTCCGGGCCTTCTTTCAAAATAAGGGGATCAAAAAATATACCCACGATACAAAGCTTTTGCACCGGAAGGCGTTGGAGCTGGGCTGCAAAATGGAAAGCACGGCCTTTGATACCGCGCTGGCAGGCTATTTGCTGAACCCCTCCGCTTCCGGCTACGACGTGCCCCGCCTGGCGGCGGAATATGGCGTGGCCCTGCCGGAGCTGGAAGAAGCTGTGCTGGTCTCCGCCGCCGTTATGCCGAAGCTGTGCGGGGCGCTGCGGAAAGCCATCGATGAAAATCAGCAGAGAGAGCTTCTGGAGACCATTGAGATCCCTCTGGCTTACGTGCTGGCGCAAATGGAGCACGTGGGCTTTTACGTGGACCGGGACAGTATTGAAACCTACGGAAAAGAAATGGAGCGCCAGGTCACGGAGCTGCACGATTCCATTGTGGAGCAGGTGGGCTATGAATTCAACATCAATTCTCCCAAGCAGCTGGGAGAGGCGCTGTTTGACAAGCTGGGCCTGCCCCACGGGAAAAAGACGAAAAGCGGCTGGTCCACCAACGCCGATGTGCTGGAAGAGCTGCGGTATCTCCACCCGGTGGTAGACCAGGTGCTTCGGTATCGAACGGTGGCAAAGCTGAAGTCCACCTACTGCGACGGGCTTTTGAAGGTCATCGCCCCGGACGGGCGTATCCATTCCAATTTCAACCAGACGGAGACCCGTACCGGGCGCATTTCCAGCACGGAGCCGAATTTGCAGAACATTCCGGTGCGCACTGCCATTGGCAGAGAGCTCAGAAAGTTTTTCGCGGCGGAGACCGGGGTGCTGGTGGACGCCGACTATTCCCAGATCGAACTGCGGGTGCTGGCCCATGTGGCCAACGACAGCGCCATGCGGGAGGACTTCCTGGAGGGCCGGGATATCCATTCCTCCACGGCCGCCAGGGTGTTCAACATGCCCCAGGAAATGGTAACGCCGGAAATGCGCAGCCGGGCAAAGGCGGTCAATTTCGGCATCGTTTACGGCATCGGCGCGTTTTCCCTTTCCAAGGATATCGGGGTTTCCGTCAAGGAGGCCGGGGAATATATCAAGGAATACCTGAAAAATTATTCCGGCGTGGACGATTATATGAAGCGGGTGGCGGAGGAAGCCAGGGAAAACGGCTTTGTGGAAACGATCTTCGGACGCAGGCGCTATCTGCCGGAGCTTCGCAGCACCAATTTTAACATGCGGGCCTTCGGGGAACGGGTAGCCCGGAACATGCCTATTCAGGGCGCGGCGGCGGACGTGATCAAGATCGCCATGATCCGTGTCAGCACCAGGCTGGAGCGGGAGAAGCTTCAGGCGAAACTGATTTTGCAGGTGCACGATGAGCTGATCGTAGAATGCCCTGAGGAAGAAGCGGAGCAGGTAAAGCGGCTGCTGACAGAGGAAATGGAGCGGGCGGTAGAGCTGTCCGTCCCCATGGTGGCGGACGCTCACGAGGGAAAAACCTGGTACGACGCGAAGGGATAAACATGGCCATAAGCTCACAAAAAATCGGATTTTGCTGTCCTGTCTGCGGCGGAAAGCTGGAAGCTGGAGAGCGGGGAGCGGCCTGCGCCCTGGGCCACAGCTTTGACCGGGCCCGGCAGGGGTATCTGCCCCTGCTGCTTTCCCACAAAATGCACTCAAAGCTTCCGGGCGATACGAAAGAGATGGTGGAGAGCCGCCGCCGGTTTCTGGAAGCGGGCTATTACGAATGCTTTCGGGACGCGCTGTGCGGTCTGGCGGCGGACTGCCTGAAGGAAGTGGCGATCAGCCCGAAAGACGCTGTGATTTTAGACGCTGGCTGCGGGGAGGGCTATTATACCGAAGCGCTGCAAAGAGCCTTCCCGGAAGCGCTGCTTTGCGCCTTTGATATTTCCAAGGCGGCCGTGAAAGCGGCGGCGGGGAAATATAAGGGCATTTCCTTTGCTGTGTCCAGCAGCTTTTCCATTCCCATGGCTAACGGCTCCTGCGACCTGCTGATCGATGTGTTTTCTCCCCTGGCCCAGGAGGAATTTCTGAGGGTGATAAAGCCTGGCGGATTTTTCCTCTATGCCGTGCCGGGAGAACGGCATTTGCTGGGACTTAAGGAAATTCTCTATGAGCGTCCCTATGAGAACCAGCGGCAGGACACGGAATACCCGGGCTTTTCCTTTGTCTCCCGGCAGGAGGTAAAAAGAGAGATTCAAATCCCAAACGCCCAAACGGCTTTGGATCTCTTTGCCATGACCCCCTACTACTGGAAAACCGATGTGGAGGGCGGTCAGCGCCTCGCGCAAACAACGGGCTTTTCCACCGAGATCTCTTTTGATTTTTTGATATACCGGAAAGAAGCATAACAGCAAGGGACTGCGGCGTTTTACCGCAGTCCCCGCCTTTTAGATGCTGGATGTTAGATGCCAGACGGTGGTGGCGTTGCTGTGCATAATGAGCAATGAGAAATTAGCAATGAGCAAGGAAGGGCAGGGGCACAAGTGTTGCAAGCAACGCCCGGTAAATTACAGTTTAGCAGTTACCCTTGGCTTTCTCGCCTGTCGGCTCGGTTGCTGTGCCCCGGTGGGGCACGCCCAGCACCGACCGAAGCGACAGCGTAGAAAGCTGTCACGGCAAAGCCGTGACTGAGGGGTTCTGGGCAGAGAGTTGGGAAATGCAGGTTTTGTGCTGGTTTGTAGCGAGCTGGAACCTCTCCCCCACCTAACGGTGGTCCCAGAAGGTTGCAAAGCAACCTTCTTCCCCTATTCAGGGGAGGCAAGAAGTTTCTGCTGTTCGTTAGCCTTACAAATTCCAATTTAGCGTTCTGCTCCCGGTCGGGTCAGAATTTGTCCTTTTGCACCAAGTAGCTCCACGAGTGCCCGCGGCGGCTCGCCGCCCTTCTCTAACAACTAACGACTAACAACTACTATCACCAAAGCTGTCTCCCCTGGGCGTTACTGCATGCTTCGCAGTGGGGGTACAAAAATTGGTCGGAGCAGCCATAGGAAACAGCTCGGGGCTCCTGGTGGGAAAGCCATACCGACAGGTCACGGGAATTGGTCTGAAAGAGAATGCCGTCAACCTTAAATTCGTAAAGGGTCAGAGGCGGGTCGTTCTGTTGAATGAGAAAGGCCGCGCGGCCCAGCTTTCCGAAAATGGAATTTGCCAGCTTTCCGGGGTTTGCCAGCAGCTCATAGATTACGGTAGGCGGCTGGTGATCGCCAATCAGGGAATACAGGCCCGTGGGGGTGGGACAGCCATTGTTATTGGCAACGATCTCCGGGATTTTCGCACCGCAGCTGTGGCAGCAAAAAGGAAGCCCCGCCAGGTCATAAATAGGCTTCAAATGCTTTTTGGGGGCGGTTTGGGTCCCCCTGGTATGTACGCCGATCACGACGCGGTCATTTTTTCGGGGATCAATGGGGTACAGATAGCGGTAAAGGGCGTCTGCGCCGGTTTCGGTGCTTTGCGCCTGAGGAACGCTGGGCAGACTTGGCCTGCTCGGAACGGAAAACAGATCCTGCCAGTTGGCATGGGCGGGATCTCTTTCCGGCGGAAATTTGTCAATGGGCGGTAAACGCATGGGGTTCTCCTATCCGGGACAATACCGCTTAGAATCGTGCGGTGCTGTCCTTGTCTCACTGCGTCTTTTCATAGGGCTCTATGCTGGAGGCAAACAGCGAGGTGAGCTTTGCCATGCCCTCTGTGGGCGGCTGCTGCACCGCTCTGGCGTGAATGGTGTATTTGGCGGTGCTGTCTGTGCTTCTGGTGTGGGAATTGTTGGCCGATACATTTCCGGTAATGGAGGCGCTACAGCCCCAGAAATTGAAGCTTTCCGTGGTGGAGAGGCTGGAGGAGGAATCGTTGGTGTCCACGGCAGCTTCCTTTACCTCCATATTGAAATCCACAGTGGTTTCGTCCATGGTAAAGGCCGGCATGGGCACCAGGGAGATCAGCGGCACGTTCAGCGTCATGGTTTTGGTGGTTTCCTTGCCGGTGACCTTGTCGATGATCAGCCGGTCAAAGGTAAAGGAGATCGTGCGGGTACCCTTGCTGGTATCGCTGGGATCTACATACGCCAGCTCCAGCAGTTGGTCGATGTAAACCCGGCACAGGGCAAGCTGCCCCTTCGCCACCTCTAAAATGGGCTGGCAGACCAGAAGACCCAGGGGCAGACCGGCAAAGGCCTCTGTAACATCATTAGCTGCGGAGGTTGTCATTTGATTTTGCATACGGTTTCGTTCCTTTCTTCAGATCGAATTGTAGTTTGCGGGAAAAGAACTCAGGGAAGCGGCTTGAGGGAATGCTCGTTGACCCGGGCCATTCCCTCCGGGGCGGAGGCGCTTTGAAAAGAGAGGGAGAGCTCGCTGTAGGGAAGCTCCGGCTCTTCTTCGTTTTCTGGAGACTTGATATCCAGCAGCAGATCCTTCTTTTCCCCGCTCTGAGAAAACCCGCCCGGCAGAAATTTCAGTTTGACAGTGACGCTGTCCAGCTCCATCACATTGTGGTGATATAGGGCTGTAACGGGAACCTCCAAAATTTTGCCGGAGGCCGTTCCCAAAGGAAGCCGAATGCGTCTTTGAATAGGGGTATATACCGGTTGATCCGCACTGTCCTTTTCATACCCCTGAAAATACAGCTCCATAGCGGCGTCCTCTATGGCTCTTCTGGCTTCCTGAACGGAAACGCCGATCGAAGTGATCAGATCCTGAAACATTACTTCCATCTGTGTGTGACCCTTCCTATCGATTGTTTTTCAAGTCCGTATTTTTCCAGCAGGTGCTGAAGATCTGAGCTTACCTCCACAACGCGGAATTGTCCGTTGGAGGAGCTTTTGATCGCGGCGTACCTGCCGAGCCGGGCAGGCTGTCCGTCCACGGAGATCTCTTTGTTTTCTCCCAGGTCGGAAATGAACAGCTCGCCCTCTGCCAACGTCAACGCTTCGATGGCGGCTCACCTCGCTTTCTGAAAAATCATGCTGTGATAGACAAGTTATATGCCGCCCTTCGGTTTCTTAGAAGTGCTGATCGATCCGGCGTTATGGAAAACACTTTTTACTTTCATACTGAACCTTGAAAGCCGGAAGGGATAATGGTATACTGAACATTAGCATAAGGAAAAGCAAATTTAACGGAAATCGGAAAGGGTTCAGCGAACCATGAAAATATTATTTGTCTGTACCGGCAACACTTGCAGAAGTCCCATGGCGGAAGGAGTTTTTCGCCAGATGATGCGGGAAAAAGGCCTGGAGGAAAAGGTGCTGTGCCAAAGCGCCGGGCTCTCCGCGGTGGAGGGGGCCCCGGCGGCGGAAAACGCCATAGAAGCCTGCCGGGAGATCGGCGTTTCTATTTCCGGCCACGAGGCACGGCGCATCACCGGGGAAGAAATTCCGGTGTGGGATCTCTTTTTTACCATGTCGAAGACCCATGGCTACATTTTGGAGCAAGCAGGCGTCCCGGCGCAAAAGATCTATATTCCCAGCTATATTGAAGATCCCTTCGGGCAGGACCTGGAGGCCTACCGGGTCTGCCGGGACAAGCTGCGGGAAGAATTAAAAATTTTCTTTCAGGAATGCGTGCAAAAGCTGCTTCCCTTTGAACAGGACGCTTCCTGAATTTTTGGAAAGCGGGAGAGTATGGAGATCATTCCCATGACAGCCGAACATACAGCGGCGCTGGCGGAGCTGGAACAGCTCTGCTTTTCCCGCCCGTGGAGCAGGAAAGCGCTGGTGGAAGAGCTGGAAAACCCGGCGGCCGTCTTTCTAACGGCGGTGGAGGAAAAGGAAGTTCTGGGCTATGCCGGGATGCACTGCGCCTGGGGCGAGTGCTATCTGGATAATATCGCCGTATTCCCCGAGCACCGGCGGCAGGGCGTGGCCAAAGCGCTGCTGCTTGAGCTGGAGAACAGGGCAAAACGGCGAAACGGCGAATTCCTTTCCCTGGAGGTGCGCGCCTCAAACCGGGAAGCCATTGCCTTATATCAAGCCATGGGCTTTCAGGAAGCCGGGCGCAGAAAAAATTTCTATACCGCCCCGCAGGAGGACGGATTGATTTTCACGAAATATTTTTCGGAAGAAAACCAGAAGAATCAAGGCTTTGAATAGGAGATCGTATATGCTAATTTTAGGAATAGAAAGCTCCTGCGACGAGACCGCCGCTGCGGTGGTGGAGGACGGCAGAAAGATTTTGTCTTCTGTGATCGCCTCTCAGGTGGAGGAGCACCGTATCTACGGCGGCGTGGTGCCGGAGATCGCTTCCCGCCGCCACAGCGAGGCCATAGTGGGTGTGGTACGGGAGGCCATGGAGCAAAGCGGAAAAACCTGGAAGGAACTGGACGCCATTGCCGTTACCTGTGCGCCGGGACTCATCGGGGCGCTGTTGGTGGGGGTGAATTTCGCCAAGGGCCTGTCCCTTTCTACTGGGCTCCCCCTGGTGCCCGTACACCATCTGCGGGGGCATATCGCGGCAAACTACCTGACTTCTCCGGAGCTTACGCCCCCCTTCCTCTGCCTGGTGGTGTCCGGCGGGCATTCCCATATCATTCAGGTGAAGGACTATACGGAACTTCAGGTGCTGGGACGTACCAGAGACGACGCGGCGGGAGAAGCCTTTGACAAGGCCGCCCGGGCCATGGGAATCCCCTATCCCGGCGGCGTGGAGCTGGATAAGATCGCCGAAGGGGGAAACGACAGAGCCTACCGGCTGCCCCACCCCAGGGTGGAGGGCGCGCCGCTGGATTTCAGCTTTTCCGGGCTGAAAACGGCGGTGATCAATCTGCTGCACAACGCTTCCCAAAAAGGGGAAGAGGTAAGCGTTCCCGATTTGTGCGCCTCTTACCGCCGGGCAGTGGTAAATTGCCTCACGGAAAATTTCCAAAAAGCAGCTGAAATGACCGGGGAAACAAAGCTGGTTATCGCCGGGGGCGTTTCCGCCAACCGTCTGCTGCGCAGGGAGCTTCTCTCCCTTTGTGAAAAAACGGGGAAAAAGCTCTATATGCCGGAGCTGAGCCTCTGCGGGGACAACGCCGCCATGATCGCTTCCCAGGGGTATTATGAATTTCTTGCGGGAAATACGGCGGGCATGGATTTAAACGCCGCGGCCCAATGCGATATTGCCGGGTGCTCTCACGGGAGGAAGCTGTGATGTACGGAAACATTGTGCCCATGACGGCGGCTTATGCCGGGGAAATGGCCTTCTGGCGCTATGAAGGCGAATGTTCGTTTTATAACAGGAACGGGCGGACGGACTACCCGGAGGGAGAGGCCTTCGCTTGCCTGGACCGGGAGGGGAAGCTGATAGGGCACTTCCATTTTGGGGCGGATGCCAGAATTCCCACGGTGGAAGCAAATGTCTATGAGGGAGATCATCTGGATCTCGGCCTGGGTCTGCGCCCGGAACTTTGCGGGAAAGGGCTGGGGGAGGAATTTGTACGCCTGGGAATGGAATTCGGCAGGAAGCAGTTTTCCGCCCGGAGCTTTCGGCTGTCGGTAGCCTGCTTTAACAAGAGGGCCGTCAAGGTCTATGAGCGCTGCGGCTTTCGTGTGGAGCGTGAAGTGACCAATTCCTATTTCAAAAATAAATTTTACGTTATGACAACGGGAAACAGCCCTGAATTTCATGGAGGCACAGAGCGGAGGGATCTCATTTGATAAGCGGAGCGGAAGTAATGGTAAAATGCCTGGAAGCTGAGGGAGTGGAAATCGCCTTCGGCTATCCCGGCGCGGCGATCTGCCCTTTTTACGACGCCTTGTACGGCTCTTCGATCCGCCATGTGCTGGTGCGTTCCGAGCAGAACGCCGCCCACATGGCCTCGGGCTATGCCAGGGCGGCGGGAAAGCCCGGCGTGTGTATCGCTACCTCCGGCCCCGGCGCCACCAATCTGATCACGGGGATCGCCACGGCGTTTATGGATTCCGTTCCCATCATCGCCATTACCGGCCAGGTGAATTTGGAGCTGCTGGGGCGGGACGTGTTTCAGGAGGCGGATATCACCGGGGCCTGCGAGTCCTTTACAAAGCACAGCTATCTGGTGACTTCCGCCGAAGAGCTACCCCGGGTATTTCGGGAGGCCTTTCACATTGCCGCCACCGGGCGGCCGGGCCCGGTGCTCATCGATGTGCCTCAGGACGTGCAGGAGCAGCTGATTCCCCGGTTTCAGTATCCTGAAAAAGCAGATATCATCGGCTATAAACCCAATTTGGCAGGGCACCCCATGCAGATCAAGAAGGCGGTGAAGGCCATCGGCGAGGCAAAGCGCCCGGTGATCTGCTGCGGCGGCGGCGTGGTGCTGGCCGGGGCCCGGGAGGAGATGAACGCCTTTGCCGGAAAAACCGGGATCCCGGTGGTCTCCACCATGATGGGCCTGGGGGCTATGTCCAACGCCGGCAGCGGCTGGGGCCTGTTGCCGCAGCAGGAGGAGCCCGCCTATTTGGGCATGATCGGAAAATTTGGCAGAAGCTTTGCCAACCGTGCCATCGGCGAAGCGGATCTGATCCTGCTCTGCGGCGCCCGGGTGGGGGACAGGGCCATTGCCCTGCCCAATCAGATTGCGGAGCAGGCGAAAATCATTCATATCGATGTGGACCCGGCGGAGATCGGGAAAAACATGCGGGTGGATATTCCCATCGTCGGCGATATCCGCCAGGTGCTGACTGCGTTGACAGAGCAGATAAAACCCGGCGATTTTCGGGAGTGGCGGCGGCAGGTGCTGCAATATAAGAACCAGTTCGTCCCAAGAGGGGAGGACCGGGAGGACGCGGTGGAGCCCCGTTCCTTTCTGCGCGCCCTTTCCGGCCTGATGGACGAGGACGCTATTTTGGCCGCCGACCCCGGCCAGTGCCAGATCTGGGCGGCCATCAATTTCACCCAGCGGTCAGGGCGCTTCCTTACTAGCGGCGGCCTGGGGACCATGGGCTATGCCCTTCCCGCCGCCTTGGGGGCGAAGCTGGCGAAGCCCCGGCGGCAGGTGGTGGCCGTCTGCGGGGACGGGGCCTTTCAAATGAGCCTGAACGAGCTTGCGGTGGTGTGCGCCTGCCACGCGCAGCTGAAGATCATTGTGATGGATAACCGCCGGCTGGGTATGGTACGGGAATATCAGAATCTTCGGTATGGCGGGCGGCATATCGCCACCCACATGGACGGAAACCCGGATTTTGTGGCGCTTTGCAGGGCCTATGGGATCCCGGCGGCCCTGGCGGAGAACAACGCTCAGGCGGAGGAGCTGGCCAGGGAAATGCTGGCAAGCCCCACGCCCTATGTGCTGGTCTGCCGGGTAGACCCGGAAACGCCCAGCGTTTGAAAAACGGCTTTCAGCGCAGTCTGCGAAAAATGGAGTGATGGGTTATGAAATACACGCTTTCCGTACTGGTGGAAAACAGGCCCGGCGTGCTGTCTAAGGTGGTGTCGCTGTTTTCCCGGCGGGGCTATAATATCGACAGCCTGGCGGTGGGTGCCACGGAGAATCCCGGCGTTTCCCGCATGACCATTGTGGGCCAGGGAGACGATTACATTCTGGAACAGGTGGAAAAGCAGCTCAATAAGATCATTCCCGTGATCAAGGTGCGCTCTCTGGGCACGGATGCGGTGAGGGCAGAGCTGATGCTGGTGCGCATCGGCTGCGATACCCAGAGCTTCGGGGAGATCAATCAGATCGCCGCCCTGATGAAGGCCGAGGTGGCAAGCGTCAGCAAAGGCTCCGTGACCCTGAAATTCGCCGGGGATCCCGAAAAGTGCGATACCCTGTTTGACCTGGTGCGGCCCTTCGGCGTAAAGGAGGTCACCCGCACCGGCGTAATTGCCCTGGAGCAGGGATAAGTCTGCTTTTTCCCTAAGGGGGGATCGTTGTGAAATGGCTCAAAAGGGCAGGTCTGGCAGTATTACTGCTGCCCGCTGTTCTGATCGCGGCATTTGTGGGGTATGAGGCTTTGGGAATGTGCGTCAACCACGCCGCCGCCCGGTGTCAGACGGAACAGCTGCAAAGCCGGCTGCGGCAGGAGCTTTCCGACGCTGTTGTGAAGGAAGCGTATTCGGAAACGGGAAATACCACCGGTACGGGAAATCATGTGGATTGCCTCTCCACCGTGATTTTTTCCACGTCCGTACCGGAGGAGGAACTCAAAAGCAAGCTGTCCCAATACTATGATTTCAGCGATGAGCAGTATTGCTGTCTTCAAAAAACCGCCGAGGGAGAGTATCTGTTTTATCTCAATACCTCCGCGCCTTTCGCCGATAACCTGGAGGGGCATTGAAAAGCGGAAAATCATAAAAACACAGCTGTAAAAAGGAGGAGCCTGCAATGAACCTGATCGTATATTCTTTTGTGGCCGTGCCGCTTTGGTGTGCCTGCTTTGCCCTGTATTTCATTTTGCGGCGGAACAGGCTGATGCGGGAAAGCCTGGTGGCCAAATGCGCTGGTACTTTTCTGGCAGCAGGCTCTGCCGGGTTTGCCTTCTGCCTGCGGGGAGAAATCCCGTTTGTCCACGGCTTTTTTTGGTTTTTCCTGCTGTGTATGGCGGCGGACGCTCTTTTGGAGCTTCAGTTTCTTCCCGGTATGCTGTTGTTTGCCGTTGCGCATATTTGCTGGATTTTAGAGGCCTGGGGCAGCTTTTCCCCGCGGTTTTTGTGGAGCCTGCCGGTTTGGGCGGCGGCCATGCTGGCGGCGCTTTTGCTGTTTCGCCGGGAGCTTCCCAAAATGGGAGTGCAGGCGGTATTTTGCTGCCTGTATGTGGCGGTATTATCCACCTCCCTGGCGTTGGCTCTGCCGCTGCCGCTTCTTTCTGGAAGAGTGGAATATCTGCCGCTTTCCCTGGGAATGCTCAGCTTTTTTGTTTCCGATATGATGGTGGCAAAATCGGAATTTTCCCATTTGGGGGAAAAGCTGCAAAAGCCGATCATGGCCCTTTACTGGCTGGCCCTGTACTTGATTTCCACGGCCCTTTGGCTGTGAGAAGGGAAGCGTGACGTGATGAATACCTTGCGGGAAGCCATTCAAAAGCTCATGGAAACAAAGCCCTCAAAGCTTGTGCTGAGTATTCCGGCCCAGGGGGAGACGCCCTATCAGCGGGTCGTGGTCCGGTGGATGGAAGCGGGCTATCAAATAGAAAGCTATACCGAAAAGCAGGTCTTTCATAAAAATATCCCGGCGGAAGAGCTGGGGGATTTTTGCCTGGAAGCGCTGGAAAGCTCTTTCCGGCAGCTGAACGCCTGGGCGGAGGGCTGCGAAACGGCGGTGCGGATCACGCGGAAAGGGAAAGTGCTTTATAGCCGCAAAAAAGCCGGAGAAACCGCGGCTTTGCCGCCTCCCTCTCACAACAGAAAGAAAAATTACCTGCTGCCGGAGGGCCAGGTGATCGAGCCGCTGGTGGATATGGGGATCTTTTCCAAAGAGGGAAAGATCCTGAAGCCCATGTACGATAAATATAAGCAGATCAACCGTTTTCTGGAGATCATAGACGATGCCGTAAAAAAGCAGAAGCTCACTCACCTGAACATCATCGACTTCGGCTGCGGAAAATCTTATCTCACCTTTATTGTATATTACTATCTCACGCAGGTCAGGGGCCTTTCCGTCCACATGATCGGGCTGGATCTGAAGGCCGATGTGATCGAGGCCTGCAGCCGGGCGGCGGAAAAGTACGGCTATGAGGGGCTTTCCTTTCAGGTGGGGGATATCGGCGGCTTTCAGTGCCCTTTTGAAGTGGATATGGTCATTACGCTTCACGCCTGTGATACGGCAACAGACTATGCCCTTTTTAACGCGGTGGCCTGGGGCAGTAAAATGATTTTTTCCGTTCCCTGCTGCCAGCACGAGCTGAACCGCCAGCTGCACACCGAAGAACTTTCTCTTCTGACCCGGTACGGCATCATTGGGGAGCGCTTTTCCGCCCTGCTGACAGACGCGATCCGGGGCAATCTGCTGGAATATGCCGGATATCGCACCCAGCTTTTGGAATTTGTGGATCTGGCCCATACGCCGAAAAATATCCTGATCCGGGCGGTAAAGGCTCCGGAGCTTTCAGAGAAAACCAGGCAAAAGGCCTTGGAAGAGGTACGCCGTGCCATGTCGGAATTCCACGTAGAGCCCACCCTGTACCGGCTGTTTTTTGGATAATTAGGAATGAGCAATGAGAAATTAAGGATAAGGTCAAGTTCGACAAATTGGAACTTGCAGGTTAGCGAGCAGCAGAAACCCCTTGCCTCCCCTGAATAGGGGAAGAAGGTTGCTTTGCAACCTTCTGGGACCACCGTTAGGTGGTGGAGAGGTTTAGTTCGCTGAAAACCCGCATGAAGCTTAACTTTTCTGCTGTACGGTCGGAACCCCTCAGTCACGGCTTTGCCGTGACAGCTCCCCTTTCAGGGGTGAGCGCGTCCCGGTGGGACGCTGATGCGAACCGACCGAGCCGACAGGCGAGAAAGCCAAGAGGTATCATATAAACTATAATTTAGCAATCTCTTATAATTGCTCATTTCTTGCCGTGCATATTGGTATAATATACATGGGAAGGAAAGCTTTCTATGGGAGGTTTTGTTGACTTTTCCCTGGGAAAAGCGTATGATGAAATGGATTTGTCAGAAAGGAAGGCGGAGTATGCTGTTATCAGAGCTTTTGGCCCCTCTGCACGTGGAGGCTGGCTTTCAGGACGTGGAAATAACGGACGTGGTCTATGATTCCAGAAAGGCAAGGCCGGGCTGTGTGTTTGTGTGCCTGCGGGGGGCCTCTTCCGATGGGCACCAGTATGCCGCCCAAGCCGGGGCCGCCGGGGCCGCCGCCATTCTCGCGGAGGAGCCAGTGGAAGCTTCCGGCGCCCAGGTGATCTTGGTGCCGGATACGAAGGCAGCGCTGGCTTTGACAAGCGCTGTCTTTTTCGGGAACCCGGCGGAGCGTGATATCAAGGTGATCGGTATCACCGGAACCAAAGGGAAAACCACTACCGCCTACATGGTGCGTTCCATTCTGGAGGCCGCCGGGCATAAAACCGGAATTATCGGCACCATCGGCGTGGCTTTTGGGGAACGGCTGATCAAAACGGAAAATACCACTCCGGCAAGCTTTGAAGTGCAGAAATACCTGCGTCAAATGGCGGACGAGGGCTGTGAATACTGTGTGATGGAGGCCTCCTCCATCGGCCTGAAGGAAAAGCGGGTGTACGGCTTTCCCTTTGCCGTAGGCGTGTTTACCAATTTTTCCGAAGACCATATCGGCGGCGTGGAGCATAAAGATATGCGGGAATATCTGGAAAGCAAGGCGCTGCTGTTTTCCATGTGCGAAACCGGTGTTGTGAATCTGGATGATCCCAGCCTGGAGGAAATGCTGCGGGGCCATACCTGCCAGGTGAAAACCTTCGGCTTTTCGGAAGACGCCTGGCTGCGGGGAGAAAACTGCCGCCATTTGAACCGCCCCGGCCTTTTGGGCATTGCCTTTGAGGTGTCGGGGGCCATGGGCTTTACCGCCGAGGTGGGGATCCCGGGGAAATTTAACGCCTATAACGCCCTGGCGGCCATGGGCTGCTGCAAGGTGCTGGGTATTTCCGAGGAAGCAATGAAGCAGGGGCTTCTCAGCGTGAAGGTAAAGGGGCGGGTAGAGCCTGTTCCGGTGCCGGGAAATTATACCCTGCTGCTGGATTACGCCCACAATGGCGTGGGCATGGAAAATATCCTTACCACTCTGCGGGAATACAAGCCTCACCGGCTGATCTGCCTGTTCGGCGCGGGAGGGAACCGCCCCAAGGTGCGCCGCTATGAAATGGGGGAGGTCAGCGGAAGGCTTGCGGACCTTTCCATTCTCACGGCGGATAATTCCCGCTTTGAAAATGTGCTGGATATCATCGAGGATATCAAGGTGGGCATGGAAAAAACAGCGGGGAGCTATCTGGAAATACCGGATCGCCGGGAAGCCATTCGCTGGTGCCTTGCCCACGCGGAGGACGGGGATATCATCGTTCTGGCGGGGAAGGGCCATGAAGACTATCAGGAGATCGAGGGGAAGAAATATCCTTTTGACGAGCGGGTCGTGATCCGGGAGCTTTTGGAAAACGAAAAGCAGCACTGAGAAACTATAGCTTCCCTTGTCAAGTGAAGTTACTTACCACCGGGAAACACCGTTTGAGAGGTCTTTTGCAAAATCGGGCAGTATAAAGCCGGAGCCTGCTTCCGCTTTTTATCATTTTTTAGAAAAAAGGGAAAGGGAGAAACGCCATGGAAAAAAAGATCACAGCAGAACAGCTTGCCGCCTTTGAAAAGGATTTTGCCGCCGACCCGGCGAAACGGGTGGCGCAGCTGGCGGTCACTGCCAACGGCGTCAACAAATCTGCGGGAAACCCCTTCGCGCGCAGGAAGGTTCGCCACCAGTTTTCCATTCAGCTGGAAACGGGGAAAATTACGAATCAAAAGGCCTCCGGCCGGTGCTGGATGTTTGCCGCGCTGAACACCATGCGGGTGGAAGTAATGCGCAGGCTGAACCTGGAGCATTTTGAGCTGTCTCAGAACTATACCCTGTTTTATGACAAGCTGGAAAAGGCCAATTACTTTCTGGAAAATATTCTGGATACCCTGGAAGAGCCCACCGAGGGCAGGCTGATCTCTCATTTGCTGCGGGACCCCCTGGGAGACGGCGGGCAGTGGGATATGCTTTGCAATCTGATTGAAAAATACGGCGTTGTTCCCCTGGACGCCATGCCGGAGACCGCTTGTTCCTCCGCTACCCGTGAGGTGACCGTTTACATGACCCGGCGGCTGCGGGAATTTGCCTGTGAGCTCCGGGAGGCCCACGCCGCCGGGAAAACCGCCGAAGAGCTGCGGGAGCAGAAGGAAGTGATGCTCTGCAATATTTACAACATGCTGTGCATCGCCTTTGGAAACCCGCCCCAAACCTTCACCTTTGAGGCCCGGGACAAAAACAAGAGCTTCATTCGGGACGAAGCTCTGACCGGAACGGAATTTTTCCGGAAGTACATAGGCTGGGATCTCAGCCAGTATGTAAGCCTGATAAACGCCCCCACCGCCGATAAGCCTTACCACAAAACCTACACTGTGAAGATGCTGGGAAATGTGAAGGAAGGGCGTCCTGTAAAGTACTTGAACTTGCCCGTAGAAGACCTGAAACAAGCGGCTATCGCCCAACTGAAGGCTGGAGACCCCGTTTGGTTTGGCTGCGATGTAGGCCAGTCCTCCAGCAGAGAGGGCGGCATTTTGGATCTGGAGGCCCTGCGTGTCGATGAGCTTTTCGGAACCGTCTTTGGCATGAATAAGGCCCAGCGCCTGGATTACGGCGAAAGCCTGATGACCCACGCCATGGTCTTCCAGGGTGTGAACCTGGACGAGGCGGGAAACCCCACCCGCTGGAGAGTGGAAAACAGCTGGGGCAAGGAAGCGGGCGAAGAGGGCTATTACGTAATGAGCGACGACTGGTTCACCGAATACACCTATCAGGTGGTAGTAAACAAGAAATATCTCACTGCCGGGCAGCAAAAGGAGCTGGAGCAGGAGCCCATCTATCTGGAGCCCTGGGATCCCATGGGCTCGCTGGCCTAGTTTTGAGAGCATAACATGTCAGCCTGAGGGGCCTATAGCTCTATCAGGCTGACGTGCCGTCAGGAGAGGAGATTTATGCGAAGTAAGCTTTCTGAAATTGTCAAGGCCGCGGGGGGGACCCTGCTTTGCGGCGATGAGAATACCGTGGTCACCACCTTTTTTACAGACAGCCGGGAGGCAAAGGCGGGGGCAATGTTCGTCCCCATTCGCGGGGAGAAAACAGACGGCCACAAATTTATCGGCATGGCCCTGGAAAACGGTGCGGCCGCTTCCTTTACAGAGGAGAAAGCGGCGCCCCGCACGGGCCCGCTGGTTTTGGTAAACGATTGCCGGGCGGCTCTGCAAAAGGTGGGGGCCTGGTACAGAAGCCAGTTTTCCATTCCTGTGGTGGGCATTACCGGCAGCGTGGGGAAAACTACCGCCAAGGAAATGGTGGCCCAGGCCCTTGCGGCGCAGTACAATGTACATAAGACCGCCGGAAATCAGAACAGCCAGGTAGGCGTTCCCATCACTGTCTGCGGCTTGCGGAAGGAGCACACCGCCGCCGTGGTGGAAATGGGGGTGAGCATGCCCGGGGAAATGGCCCGGATCTCCGCCGTGGTAAAGCCTACCTGTGCCGTGATGACGAATATCGGCGTTTCCCACATCGAATATATGAAGAGCCGGGAAAACATTCTGGCGGAAAAAGCACGGATCGCCGATCATCTGCCGGAGGACGGCGCGCTTTTTGTAAACGGAGACGATGATCTGCTGCCCTCCCTGAAGCAGAGCGGCAAGCACAGGGTGATCGCCTTCGGCCTTAGCCCTCAGTGTGATTGGCGGGCTTCCTCTCTGCGAGAAGCGGATAAGGGAACCTTTTTTACCTGCGAGGGGCCGGGGGGAGAGCGGCAGGAGCTGTTCGTTCCCGCCGCCGGCCAGCACAATGTGCGAAACGCCCTGGCCGCCATGGCGGTGGCCCGTTATCTCAGCGTTCCCGCCGAAAACGCCGCGCGGGCCATCGGCGCCTATAAGCCCCCCGCCATGCGGCAGCAGATCGAGGAAGCAAACGGCCTCACCATCATTGACGACAGCTACAATGCCAGCCCGGATTCCATGCGAAGCGCCCTGGAGGTACTGGCCTCCCGGAAAAACACGGGAAAAAAGGCTGCTGTGCTGGCGGATATGCTGGAGCTGGGAGATCTTGCCCAGGAGGGCCATTTCTCAGTGGGAAAATACGCCAGAGAAAAAGGCGTGGAGCTTTTGGCGGCCATTGGGCCTCTTTCAAAGGAAATCGCCGCCGGATACGGTCAGGGGGCCCACTGGTTCGCCACCAACCAGGAAGCCGCCGCCTTTTTGAAGGAAGCTCTCCAGCCCGGCGATGCGGTGCTGGTAAAGGGCTCCCGCGGCATGAAAACCGATGAGATCGTGGCCGCACTGAAGGAAGCGGGCGCAATCCACGGGTAGCAAAGGTCGCGGCCTTCGGCGTTTTATGTCCAGAGGAACAATTGTTCAGCATTAGGGCGTGTTCAGATGAAGCTAACGCACACGCCTTTTCGGCAAATTTTGCAGGCTTCTATGTTAAAAATCCTACGGTTTTTCGCCTTGAATCCTGCAAAATTTTGCTCGAAGATCCGTGCGCCTATCTTAAATGTAAACACGCCCTTGTTTCTTAAAGAAAAAGAACCTTTCCCTCATTTTGAGAAGAAAGGTTCTTTTCTGTTGTTCAGAGAAATATTTGGAGGATCAATGATCCAGTATGGCTTCGTAGGCAGTACCGGCCAAGGCCCGCAGCGGCAAGGCTGCCGGGCGCTGACAGGTGGATTCCATGGTGTGGATTTTTCCGCTTTCACTGCTTTCCCAGATGCCGTGGATCGCTTCAAAGGCGTGATAGCCCAGGGTGGCGTCGGCCCGGGGCTTGCGGCCGTTCAGAATGGCGTAAGCCAGGTCGGCGGCCCCGATTCCCCGGCACTCATCCTGAAAAGGATAGAGAATGGGCATTTTTACCGGCCCCTCTATGGTGTTTCGCAGAAGGTAAATATCCCCGCTGAACAGATTGGGGTCAAAGAGGATCAGCGAGCCCTGAGTTCCGTGAATTTCAATGTGCGGATTGGTGGGAATGGTCTCCTCTCCGGGGTTCGCGTCCACAGCGCCCTCGCTGGTCAAAACCAGAGACCCCAGCACGCCGCCGGAAAATTCCAGCGCCGCCGTCATGGTATTGGGCGAATCCACAGTGAATTCCTGACCGTACCTCGGGTGGCGCGGGTTGGTGTAAGGGCGCTGCGGCCTGCGGGTCTGCATAAATCCCGTTACCCGGCTGAGAGGGCCTAACAGATTTACCATATTGTGCAGATAATAGCCCCCCATATCAAAGGGAATGCCGCCGCCCCTGCTCAGGGTGAAGGCCTTATAGAGAGCTTCCTCCTCGCTGTGATCCTGATAGGAACGGACGCAGGCGGCATGAACGGCAACGGGGTCTCCGATCACGCCGGAATCCAGAAGATGGCGGGCCGTTTGCCAGCCGCCGCCCAGAAAGGTGTCCGGGGCGGAGATGAAGAAAAGTCCCTTGGAACGGGCTAATTCCACCAGCTCTTTTCCTTCATTGAGCTCTACTGCCACCATTTTTTCCGTCAATACATGCTTGCCCGCCTCCAAGGAGCGTTTTGTCACTTCATAATGGGAAAGAGGGTATGTAGTGTTCAAAACGATTTCAATGGAGGGATCGTTCCAGATCTCTTCGTTGGTCATCTGCCGTATGCCGAACTGCTTTGCCCGAAGGGCGGAGCGCTCCGGGATCAGGTCGGAACAGCCTACCATTTCCAGTACATGAAACTTTTTCGTGATCGTGTTCAAATATTTATAGCTGATCATGCCGCTGCCGATCAGGGCGGCCTTTACTCTTCTGAATGCCATATTGCAAAATCTCCTGTAAAATTGGTTTGAGAGGAAGGGCTAGAGCCCCAGCTTTGTCAGATTCCTGCTGCTGACCGCAAGGCTTTCAAAGGGATCTCCGGGACAAACGTCCTGCTCTACGATGATAAATTCCACGCCGATCTCCCGGCATACCGAAAGAATGGGAGGCCAGTTCAAATTTCCCTCGCCAACCTCGGCGAACCGTTTATGCACGTCCTCTATCCGTTCTGCTCCGCCTACAATGGCGTAATCCTTAAAATGTACAATATCCATGCGGCCCCGCATGCGGCGGAGCCAGTCTGTTACACACACGCCCGCGGCAGTGAGCCAATGGGTATCCAGGGCAAAGTAAAGGCCCTTGGGGTCGGTTTCCTCCGTCAGAATATCCATACCGGTTTTTCCCTGCCCCAGGGAGAAAAACTCCAGAGCGTGAGGGTGATACAGCAGATGAAGCCCCTCTCCCTCCAGCAGCCGGGAAACCTGATTGATCTCCTGAGCGAAGAGATGGTAGCCCTCCCCTGACTCCCTCCATTCCTTCGGAAGGGTGCCGATGGAGATGGCGTTTACCCGGTGGAGCCGTGCGTTTTCTATGGCTTTTTCCACAGCGCCGGGGTTCTTCGCCAGTTCTTCCAGTTCGGCGTCGGCGGAACAGCCCGTAAGGCCCAGCTCATCCAGCATGGCCTGCATTTCCTCTTCCGATACGGCGGGAATGGAATAAGCCTGTACGGCATTGTAGCCCATATCACGGATCCGCCGGAGAGAGGAATAAACCTCTTCAGGAGAGCGGAGGTAGTCTCGAACGGTAAAAAGCTGTACTCCTTTTTTCATGGCGTATCATGTCCTTTCCTAAAGGTCACCCCTTCATGCCTGTAAAGGCAATGCCCTGGGTGATCTGCTTTTCAAAGATCAGGTAAACGATAAAGATGGGGACCATGGCGCATACAGTGCCTGCCATGGTAAGGGCGTACTGCATGGTGTATTGCCCGGAAAACATGCCCAGCCCCAGCTGCAGGGTATACTTGCTTGGATCGTTCAGGTAGATCAGCGGAGCAATGTAATCGTTCCACTGGCCGATAAAGGTAAAAATAGTCAAGGTTGCCAAGCCCGGTGTGGCCTGGGGCAGCATGATCTGTAAAAAGATCCGCAGTTCGCCGGCACCGTCAATTTTTCCTGCCTCCCGAAGCTCATTGGGAAGCCCCATGAAAAACTGGCGCATCAGAAATACCCCAAAGGCGCTGAAGCCCTGCATCAGGATCAAAGTGCTCAGCTTGTTGGTCATACCCAGCTGGCCCAGAAGGATATACTGAGGCAGCATGATGGCGTGCCAGGGGATCATGGTGGTGGCAAGGAAAGCCAGAAACAGAAGGTTTTTCCCGAAGAAGCGGAGCTTTGCGAAGGCATAGGCCGCCAGAGAGCAGCACAGCACCTGCAGGGCCGTGCCAAATACCGCGACAATGGCGGTGTTTTTGTAGAAAGTCAAAAACGGGACCTCCTGCCAGACCTTGCTGTAATTCCCCGGGTTTATGGGATCGGGGATCCACTGGATAGGATTGGTGAACACCTGCGCGTCATATTTCAGAGAGGCGGAGATCATCCAGAGGAAGGGAAATACCGTGACCAGCACCAGGCCAAATAGCAGCAGGTAAAAGGGAACGCGTTTTAAGAGGCGGATGGTTTTTGTCATACTTTTCCCTCCTTCATTCATAATGCACCCAGTATTTCTGCCCGACAAACTGGATCACGGTGATCACCAGGACCACCAGGAACAGGAAGTAGGAGATCGCGCAGGCGTAGCCCATGTGGGAATAGGTGAAGGCCTCCGTGTAGATCCGGTATACCAGAACCTGTGTGGCGTACCCCGGCCCGCCCCTGGTCAGCACATTTACCAGATCAAATACCTGGAAGGAATTGATCAAAAGCATCACGATGCAGAGGAAGATGGTGGGGGAGAGCATCGGGAGGGTGATTTTCCGAAAGCGCTGAAAGGCGGAAGCGCCGTCGATTTCCGCGGCCTCGTACAGATAGCCGGGAATGGTCTGCATTCCCGCCAGAAGGATCAGCATGTAGTAGCCGAAATTTTTCCAGACGGCAATGATGATCAGGGCATACAGCGCCCAATCGGAGGACATCAGCCATTTCGGCGGCTCGCTGACTCCCAGACCCATCAGCATAGAGGATAATGGGCCGTTGGGGCTGAAGATCAGCTTCCAGATCACCGCCACGGAAACCATGGAGGAGATGTAGGGCAGGAAAAAGCATACCCGGAAAAACTTGCGCCCGAAGGTCACCCGGTTGAGAACAGCCGCGAAAAACAGCGCCAGAAGCAGGGTAAGGGGCGTAAAGAGCAGGGCGTAGATCAGGTTGTTGGAAAAAGCGTTCAAAAAGTAGTCGTCGGAAAACAGCCGGTTGTAGTTTTCCAGCTTGACAAATTGCAGAGAATCCAGATTAAAACCGTTAAAATCGGTAAAGCTGAAAACCGCTCCGCTCAGGATCGGGAGAAAGAAAAAAAGCAGAAATCCCAGAAAAGCGGGAAGCACAAAAAGCCAGCCGGTCAAATTTTCCCGAAGAGAACGAATTCTTCTTTTTTCAGATGATTTTACAGCCACAGGGGACCTCCTATTACCAGGACAAACAGCCGGACCAGGCAGACCCGGCTATTCGTCGTTTGGCTACTATGAAGCCTGAAATTATTCCTGACTGAGCAGGGGCGTCCGGCGCTGGTCAAAGCTTGCGATGGCTTCGTCCACGCTCTTTTCTCCAATAAGGCAAAGCTCCTTTTCTTCCCGCCAGATGGCGTCTACCTCCGCGCCGTTTCCTGTGGGGGGCATTTCGTAGCGGATTTCCGTATTGAAGAACGCGTCTGTGTTGTCAAGCCCGGAAAGCTCCCGGTATTCCTGCTCTATGGTATCGTCGGTATAAGAGGAAAGCATACCGCCTTCCGCCAGCAGCTTCGCGCCCTCGGCGCCGGTCAAAAACCTGATAAACTCAAAGGCGTTTTCAAACTTTTTGCTCTGGCTGCTGATGAAGATAAAGGTGTTGTGACCACCGATGGTCGCCGGCTCCTGCACGCCGTCGGGCTGGGGCATGTAGGTAACGCCCATATCGCATTTTCCCGCCAACTCCGCATTGTTGACCAGCTCCTGCTTGGCGTTTCCAACAGTCCATTCGCCGTTGGGAAGCATGGCCACATCACCGTTTAAGAATATTTTTAACCAGTCGGTGGAGGTGCTGTTCATCTCTTCAAAGCTCATGTGAGAAGCATCTTCGTTGTAGATCCGGTTCAGGAGGCTCAGCCATTCCTTCAAGGCGCCGGAATCGGGATCCAGCACGTTGGAGCCCATCTGCACGGTCATGATCGGCTCGCCCATCCAGTTGGGCAAAAATCCGCCCCACTGCTTGGTACCGTCGTCCCTGGTTTTCGTCAGGCTCTTTGCCAGCACGGCGTATTCGTCCCAGGTCATCTTTTCCGGGTAGGGCACTCCCTCCGCGTCAAAGATCTTCTTGTTGTAGAACAGGGCGTAAGCGCTGAAGCGGTAAGGAAGGCCGTAGCATTTTCCGTCCGCCAGGGTGGTTTGGAAATCTTCGCCGTACCGGGAAAGATCGATTCCGGCAGCTTGGATCGCGTCGGTCATGTCCGCTAAATTTCCCACGTCCCGGCGCTTGGCAAAGTTTTTTACCACGCTGGTGCCAAAAAGATCCAGATCGCCGCCTCCGGCCAAAAGCGCGGTGATTTTATTTTCGTAAGCGTCCGGATCGCTGGCGGAGGAGGGCACGATGGTGAGGTTTACCTGGGTGGTTTCGCTCTGGGCGTTAAAGGCCTCTACAATAGCGGGCATGTACACGTCTTCATCGGCCCAGGTGTAGTATTCTACCGTCACCTTTTCCGCCGCGGGCTTCGATGTGCCGGAGCCCTGCGGGGCGGGCGCCGAAGCGCTGCCACTGCTTGTGGGTTTGTCTGAGCCGCACCCTGTCAGGAAGCACCCGGAGCAGAGCGTGGCGGCTGCCAGCAGCGCGGCAAAAACCTTGCGTTTTTTCATGTTTGTCACTCCTAAAAATGAAATTTGGTTTTGTGGAACCGTTTTCATATTATCACAAAGACATATCGTTGTCAATATCCCGATTTCTAATTTTTATTCAAGGAACTTTTTGGTAATAGTTGCAAAGATGCACAGAGATTTGCTTGGGGTTTTGACTTTGAATATGGAACCGATTCCATATTAAGGCAAAAAAATTTAGAACCTGTATTCCTGAACAGGGACGCTGCTTGAACGAAAGTCTCTGCTGTGAATACGGGTTCCAAGAGCTTGTACCGATAAGCCGCATGTACAAATTCTTATTCTTCAATGCTCATGCGGGAGGGAATGGTGATGTGCTGGCTCGGAAAAGCGTTTCCTTCCGGCTCCAAACGGTTAAAAAGGGTCTGGGCGGCTACTGCGCCAAGCTCTACCGGTACGGGAGAATACTGTACGGAATAGCGGAATGCGTCCAGAACATGAAAATCATCATACCCGGCTACAAAAATGTCCTCCGGAATTTTTATACCGTGAGAAACAAAGCCGCACACAGCGCAAACGGTGGCCTTACTGGATAGGGTGATCACAGCGGTGGGCCGTTTTGGCATTTCGGCAAAGCGCTTCATTGCGGCGTGATAGGAGTTGTCGGCACAGGAGGTGCGCAGGATATATTCCTCGCAAAGCTCCAGGTGGTGAGCGTGCAGAGCCTTTCTCACCGTTTCTATTCTGTCCGTATCTGTTTTCGATATGTGAGAGCCGGGCGAATCTTCCTTGGTATCAAGCAGCACGGCGATCCGTTTGTGTCCTTTTTGGACGATGGCTTCCACCAGCTCCGTCAGCCCGGAATCATTATCGATATAGATCGTGTCCCCGGCAAAGCCCGGAAGCTCCCGGTCCACGCAAACTACCGGAGTTTCATTTTTCAAAAGCTGATTCAAAAGCTTTACGTTATTGTTTTCCCGCACGCGGTTTGGAATGATGATCAGCCCAACTGCCTTGTAGGAAATCAGATCCTCAATAGCGGCCCGTTCCTTCTCTACGCTGTAATCCGTGTTACAGAACAATACTCGAAAGCCACAGCTCTCCGCCTTTTTTTCCACTGCGTACACCACATCGATAAAAAATTCATTGTAGATGCTGGGAACGATGATCCCAATCAGCCTGGAACGGCTTTTCGACAAGCTTACCGCCATGGCGTTAGGGGAATAGTCCATTTTTTCGATGGCCTTCATCACGCTGTCGTAAGCCTTTTTACTGACATAGCCGCTTTTATTGAGCACGCGAGACACTGTGGCGGGAGATACTCCGGCAACTGCCGCCACATCGCGGATAGTCTTTTTCAAAACGATCCCTCGCTTTCCTCTTTTGAAAATTTGCAAATTGCCCTGAACGGCGGCTCGCTAAGAGCCGGTTTCCTGCCTTAATATGTGGGCATTGCCCTAAAAGTTTTCCCCGGGACTGGGAAGCGTTTCCGGCTGCTCCTGGAACAGCCCGTTCCGGGTAATGTTCTTGATCCATTTTTTGCTGCGGTAATGGTGGATCACCCAGGGCCACTTGATGAATTCATCGGTGCAGAGCAGGAAATAGACCCACAAAGGCGGCAGCTTCAGCACGGCGGCGGCCACAAAGCCCAGGGGCAGGGCGTAAACCCACATGGCGAAGGTATCGCAGATCAGGCCGAAGCGGCTGTCGCCGCCGGCACGGAATACACCGGCGATCAGTGTGGTGTTTACCGCCGCACCCAGCACATAATAGGAATTGATCAGCAGCATGACCTTCAGATAGTGCTTTCCGGTTTCCGTTAAATCGGCAAAGCCCAGCACCAGGGGCATGGAAAGCAGCACGATCACGCCGCCAATGAGTCCGGTGATCACCGTGAGCCGCACGATCTTTTTGGCGTCCGCTTCCGCCTCTTCCAGCTTATTATCCCCAAATTTCTGGCCCAGCAGGATCCCGCCGGCGTTTGCCATGCCGAAGCAGAGTATGGTGCCGAAATTCCGCACCACCACCGCCAGGGAATTTGCCGCCACGGCATCGTTCCCCAAAAACTGGCCGATAATTACGGAATACAGGGAAAAGGCAAGCCCCCAAACGGTGTCGTTGGCCAAAGCGGGCAGGGCCATTTTCATAAAATCGGAAAACAGCTCCTTGCTGCGCAGGAACAGATAGGAAAGCTTCAGCTTCACGTCAGGGCTTTTGGCGGAAACAACAAAGCACAGCACAAGCTCCAGCACTCTGGAAATAGAGGTGGCAAGGGCCACGCCCGCCGCTTCCATTTTCGGCGCGCCGAACAGGCCGAAGATAAAGACAGCGTTCAAGATCACATTGGTGGTAAAGGCCACGGCGTTTAGGGCCATGCTGACGGTCACCCGCCCCACGCTGCGCAGCACGGAAAGGTAAACCTCCGTCAGACCCCAGCAGAGGTACGCCACACTCAAAATGCGAAGGTAGGAGGCGCCAATGCGGATCAGCTCCGGGTCCGGTGTGAACAGGCGCATCATCCAGTCGGGAACGGTCAGCGCGCCTAAGGCGAAGATCAGGGCGCAGGTCACGGAAAACCGCAGGGCGATCCCCTCCACCACCTGAATGGCTCTATGCTCTCCCTTGCCGAAATACTGGGCGCACAGCATAGTCGCCCCCGTGCCGAGCCCGTAAAGCACCATAAATAAAATGTTTGCGTATTGTGAGGCCAGAGATACCGCCGAAATAGAGGATTGGCCCACAAAATTCAGCATGACCACATCGGCGGAGCTCACGGCGGCGCTTAAAAGATTTTGCAGAACAATGGGAATGACCAGCTTCCCGATCTGGGAATAAAAGCTGTTTTTCTGCAGTGGGGTTGATTTCATAAAAGAGTTCCTCCCATACCCGAAAACAAGAACGGCCCGACAGCCGATATACAATGTTCAGTATAAGGTCAGGTCCCTTGCTTTGTCAATCCGGAATTTTCGCAAAAAACAGAAGGCTTCCACAAGGAAAAAGGATTGACAGGAGAAAGCGAAGAGAATATAATGAAGCCAAATAGAGAAGAATTTCGTGCGGAGAAGATGCTTTTTTCTTTCCCATGCAGAGAGACGGTGGCAGGTGCAAGCCGTTTGGTGGAGAAAAGCAGGCCGCTCCCGCCGCCGGGTGTTTCATTGGCGGTGCGTTTTCGGCATGGCTGCTGTGAAGAATGGCGGCGTACCCCGGCGTTAACGGGAAGAAAAGCGGCCAAAAAGAAGCCCTGGGGCTTCTTCCGGCAATTTGGGTGGTACCACGGACCTGTCCGTCCCATGAGGGAGCGGGCTGGTCTATATTTTTTTTGCGGGAAAGGAAAAGGCCATGGAAACACTGCTCCTGAACGGTTCTCCCAGAAAGCGGGGGGATACCGCCTCCCTGCTGGAAATGCTTCGGGAGCTTTTGCCGGGGGAGATCAGAGAGGTGCGGGCCTACTCTCAAAAAATTGCGCCCTGTGTGGACTGCCGTTACTGCTGGAAGCACAGCGGGTGCTGTCAACAGGACGGCTGGGCCGTGGTGGATGCCGCTCTGAAAAGCTGTGATAGTATCGTGCTGGCTTCTCCCATTTACTTCTCAGAGCTGGCGGGGCCTCTGCTTTCTGTGCTCAGCCGCTTGCAGCAGTATTACTGCGCCAGGGCCTTTCGGGGAGAAAAGCTTCCCTTTCCCCCCAAGCGCGGCGGACTGATTTTGGTGGGCGGCGGCGACGGCAGCCCCCGCAGAGCTCAGGAAACAGCGGAAACGCTGCTGCGCCAAATGGGCTGTCGGGAGATCTTTCCCGCCGTTTTATGCCACAATACCAATACCGTTCCGGCTGTTGACGAGCCGGGCGTGAAGGAGCGCCTTCAGGCGCTGGCCGATTTTTTGAAAGGCTGATTTTTGCTTCCCTCATTTTTGAAAAAAGGAGAAATTATCGTGACACAAGTAGCGTATTGCGTGGAGCAGCTGAAAAAGCTCTGCGCCATTGACAGCCCCTCCGGCTTTACGGAGCGGGCGGCGGACTATTTGCTGGAGGAGCTTACCGCGCTGGGCTACGCGCCGAAAAAGACCAGAAAGGGCGGCGTTGCCGTCTGCCTGGGCGGCGAAGCGGCAGATCAAAAGGAGCCTGACGGGCTGCTGCTGATGGCCCATGTGGATACCCTGGGCGCGGTGGTGCAGTCCATCAAGGGAAACGGGCGGCTGCGGCTTTCCCCGGTGGGCGGCCTTCAGGCACAGAACTGTGAGGCGGAAAACTGCCTGATCTACACCAGGGAAGGGAAAACCTATACCGGCTGCCTGCAGCTTTGCGACGCCTCCGCCCATGTGAACCGGGAATACAGCGAGAAAAAGCGGCAGTTTGCCGGTATGGAAGTGGTAATTGATGAGCCGGTGAAAACCCCGGAGGATACCCGGAAGCTGGGGATCGAGGTGGGAGACTTCGTGTGCTTTTCTCCCCGCACGGTGGTAACGGAAAGCGGGTATATCAAAAGCCGGTTTCTGGACGATAAGCTCAGCGCGGCGATCCTGCTGGCCTATGCCAGGGAGCTGAAGGAAAAGAAGGCTTCCCTGAAGCGAAAGGTCTACCTGCATTTCACCGTGTACGAGGAGGTGGGCCACGGCGCGGCGGCCGCTGTGCCGGAGGACGTTTCCGAGATCGTCAGCGTGGATATGGGCTGTGTGGGCGAGGGCCTGCAGTGCACGGAGCGGGAGGTTTCCATCTGCGCCAAGGATTCCGGCGGCCCTTATGATTATACCGTCACCACCGCTCTGGTACAGGCGGCAAAGCAGGCGGAGGCGGCCTTTGCCGTGGACGTATATCCTTACTACGGCTCCGATGCCGAGGCGGCCCTTTCCGCCGGGTATGATGTTCGCCACGGCCTCATCGGCCCCGGCGTGTACGCCTCTCACGGCTATGAGCGCTCCCACAAGGACGGCGCAGAAAACACGCTGAAGCTTTTGTGGGCTTATACGGTAAAATAAGATGTTTTGAGGAAAACAGGAGGAAATCATTATGAAATGGACAGGACTGAACGAACTGAGAGAAAAGTATCTTGCCTTCTTTGAAAGCAAGGGGCATCTGCGGCTGCCCAGCTCTTCGCTGATCCCCCAGGGAGACAACAGCCTTTTGCTGATCAATTCCGGCATGGCTCCCATGAAAAAATACTTTACCGGCGAGGTCACGCCGCCCCGGGTCAGGGTGACCACCTGCCAGAAGTGCATTCGAACCCCGGATATCGACAGCGTGGGCATCGACGACCGGCACGGCACCTTCTTTGAAATGCTGGGGAACTTCTCCTTCAACGACTATTTCAAAAGGGAAGCCATCTCCTGGGCCTGGGAATTCTTTACGGAGGTTCTGGAAATGCCCCCGGAGAAGCTTTACGTCACCGTCTATCTGGAGGACGACGCTGCCTGGGATATCTGGACGAAGGAGATCGGTGTGCCCGAAAGCCACATGCGCCGCATGGGCAAGGAGGACAATTTCTGGGAGCACGGCTCCGGCCCCTGCGGCCCCTGCTCTGAAATCTATTTTGACCGGGGCCCTGAGCACAGCTGCCATAAGCCCACCTGCGATGTGGGCTGCGACTGCGACCGCTATGTAGAGATCTGGAACCTGGTGTTCTCTCAGTTTAATAACGACGGCCAGGGCAACTACACCCCCCTGGGCCGAGAAAATATCGACACCGGCATGGGCATGGAGCGCCTGGCCTGCGTCATGCAGGACGTGGACAACCTGTTCCTGGTGGATACGCTGCAGAATATTATGAAACATGTTTCAAAAATTTCCGGGGTGGAATACGGCGCTTCCCCGAAGACGGATATTTCCCTGCGCATCATCACCGATCATATCCGCTCCACCGCCTTTATGATCGGTGACGGCGTGCTGCCCAGCAACGAGGGCAGGGGCTATGTGCTCCGCCGTCTGCTGCGCCGGGCGGCCCGCCACGGAAAGCTTCTGGGGATCGACCGTCCCTTCCTTTCCGAACTGGCAGAGACGGTGATCCAGGAAAATGAGAAGGCCTATCCCGAGCTGCGGGAAAAGGAGACCACCATCAAGAAGATCATTGCCTTCGAAGAGGAGAGCTTTGCCAAAACCATCGACCAGGGGCTTTCCCTCTTGAACAGCCTGATCGACAAGGCGGATTCCAAGGTCTTCTCCGGCGACAGCGCCTTTACCCTGAACGATACCTACGGCTTCCCCCTGGATCTGACCCGGGAAATTTTGGCCGAGCGGGGCATGGAGGTAGATGAAGAGCGCTTCCGGGAGCTGATGCGCCAGCAGAAGGAACGGGCCAGAAACGCCAGAAAGGACGCGGGAGCAGACGCCTGGAAGGGTGAAAATACCGCGGCCGCCGGACTGCCCGCCACGGAATTTACCGGCTATACGGAGCTGAAAACCGGTGCGGAGGTGCTTGCCATTATTAAAAATGGGGAACGGGTGGAAAGCGCCTCCGCCGGTGAGGAAGTCTCCGTTGTGCTGGACCGCACTCCCTTCTATGGCGAAGGCGGCGGCCAGGTGGGAGACAGCGGCGTGCTGGAGGCTGAGGGGGTCTCCGTCGATGTGGTGGATACCACAAAGCATGAGGGGATCTATCTGCACCGCAGCGTGGTGGCGGAGGGCACTCTTAGCACCGGCGACAAGCTGGAAGCCTCTTTGGACGTTATGAAAAGAAAGGCCATCATGCGTAATCACACCGCGGCCCATCTGCTTCAGGCGGCCCTCAGGAAGGTGCTGGGCGACCATGTGGAGCAGGCTGGGCAGCTGGTCAATGAAGAACACGTGCGGTTTGACTTTACCCATTTCTCCGCCATGACTCCCGAAGAGCTTGCCATGGTGGAAATGGCGGTCAACGATGAGATTCTGAAGGCGGTTCCCGTCACCATGGTGGAAATGCCCATTGAGGAAGCAAAGCGGAGCGGGGCCATGGCTCTGTTCGGCGAGAAATACGGCGATGTGGTGCGGGTAGTTTCCGTGGAGGACGGTTTCTCCAAGGAATTCTGCGGCGGCACCCATATGGATAACACCTCCCGGCTGGGCCTGTTCAAGATCGTTTCCGAGTCCTCCGTGGCCGCCGGCGTGCGCAGGATCGAAGGCGTGACCGGTGCGGGCGTGCTGGCTGTGCTGGCGGCCCAGAGCCATACGATCCAGGAAACGGCCCAGGCCATGAAGGTCTTAAATCCGGCGGAGCTTCCCCTGCGGGCCAGGCAGGTCATGGCCGAAGCAAAGGAAAAGGAGAAAACCATTGAGGCGCTGAATGCCAAAATGGCCTCCGCCAACCTGGAAAGCGTGTTCCAAAACGCCCAGGAAGTAAACGGCGTAAAGGTGATGTTCGCCCTGCTTTCCGGCATGGACGGCAACGCCCTTCGGGCGCTGTGCGATAAGGTGAAGGAGCGGCCCGAGCCCGCGGCGGCGGTGTTTGCCGGCGTCAGCGGCGGAAAGGCCTCTCTGGCGGCGGTGTGCAGCAAGGCCGCCCAGGAAAAGGGGCTGAAGGCGGGCAATCTTGTGAAGGAGGTCGCCGTGATCACCGGCGGAAACGGCGGCGGACGGCCCGATTTCGCCATGGCCGGCGCAAAAGACCAGACCAAGCTGGACGAAGCCCTGGCCGCTGTGCCGGAGCTGGTAAAAAAGCAGCTGGAAGCATAAACGGAGCAAAAAGAAAAGGAAGTGACAAAGCAGATGGCAGACTGTATTTTCTGTAAGATCGCGGCGGGGGAGATCCCCTCTGATAAGGTGTACGAGGACGACTGTGTTTTAGGCTTTGCCGACCTGGATCCCCAGGCTCCGGTCCACGTGCTGCTGATCCCCAAGGAGCACATTGCCTCCGCCCAGGAGATCACGCCGGAAAACAGCGGGGTAGTGGCCCGTATTTTTGAAGCGGCGGCAAAGCTTTCGAAGGAGCTGGGGCTCACAAACGGCTTTCGCATTGTCAATAACTGCGGGAAAGACGGCATGCAAAGCGTACAACATCTGCACTTTCATCTGCTGGGAAAGCGCACGATGGGCTGGCCGCCCTTCCCGCCGGAAAATTGATCATTTAGCAGCGAACCGCTTACTTCCCACTTGTCATCCTGAGCAGAAAGCAAGGAGAACCTTGCTTTCTTGGCGAAGGATCTCGTCCTTCCGCTCTTTACTCAGATAATAAAGGACGAGATTCTTCGCCAAAGCAAAGCTGGCTTTGCTTTTTGCTCAGTAATGACAGTTGGGAACTGTGTGCAAAACTATAAAAAATCTGGCCGCAAGGCCAATTTACAAAGTTGAAGGAGAATACTGTATGGGAAAGGTCTATAAAATGAACATTGCCGGGTGTGAGCGGGAGCTTCCCATCTGCCCTATCAATGAGCATATGGACATTGCTGGCTTTGTGATGTTCAGCGATGTGGAGATCACCGAGGCGGTGGCTAAGGCCCTGCTGGAAAAATGCCCGGAGCACGATGTGATCGTCACGGCGGAAAGCAAGGGGATCCCCCTGGCCTATGAAATGGCCCGTATCGGCTGCCGGAATTACGTGGTGGCCCGCAAGGGGATCAAGGCCTATATGGAGGAGCCTATCCATGTAGAGGTCAAATCCATCACCACCGACCATGTGCAGAAGCTGTATCTTTCCAAGGCGGACTGCGAAAACCTGAAGGGCAAGCGCATTCTCATTGTGGACGATGTGATCTCCACAGGGGAATCCCTTGCCGCCATGGAGGAACTGCTGCACGCCATCGGCGGCAAGGTGGTGGGCAAGGCCTGCGTGCTGGCGGAGGGAGACGCCAAGGACCGCACGGATATCCTTTACCTGGAGCCGCTGCCCCTGTTCTTTAAGTAAGTGAGGCGCCCCTTTGCCCTGCTGGGAGGAAGCGCGTTTCTCGCTCTTGTGCTGGCCGCCTGTAAGGGGGCCAGCTTTGCTATCTTGTTTTCTGCCGTTAGTGCCGGAGTGGGGATCCTTTTCCTTTTAGGGCTGGCAGGTTTCTATTTCACCAGAAGAAGGGCGGAGAAACAGGAAAAAGAGGCCCTTGTGCCAAAGCGTGCGGAGCTCTTTTTCAGAAAGCTTTTGTTCCCCTCCCTGGCGCTGCTGACAGCGGCGTTTTGCCTCTTTCGGTATGCTCACGCCTGGAACACGAGAATATCTCCTGTAGAGCGGCTGATCGGAACGGAAGCGAAAATCAGCGGCACGGTGCTGGATTACCCGGAGGAAAGACGCGGAAAAAGCATTTTTCTCCTGGAGGTGGAGCAGGTGACGGTGGACGGCAGGGTGCAGGCTCTGCCCGCCTTTACCGTCCGGCTTTCCTCCTGGAACGCCATTTCCTGTCACCCCTGCGACAGGCTGGAATGCACCGTGAAATTTTTCACCTTCAGCAGCGGCGGTGGCCTGTATTCCACCCGGAACTCCTATCTGGCGGACGGTGTGGAGCTGGGAGCTTATTTTTCCGACTATGAAAAGATCCAGGTCATTCCCGGTGAGGAAAGCCCGCCGGGCAAGTTCTTCGCACAGCTGCGGCACCGGCTGGGAAGAAGCTTTGAAAAGCGCCTGCCGAAGGCGGAAAGCGGGTTGATCCGGGCTATGCTGCTGGGAGAGAAAAGCCGAATTTTCCAGGAGGGCGGCCGAAGCTTTCGGAAGATCGGCGCTTACCATCTTTTGGTGATCTCCGGTCTGCACATGGCGGCACTGGCGGCTTTTCTTGCCTTCCTGTTCGGCAGGCTGCCCATCGGGCGGGTGGGGAAAAATCTGCTTACCGCCGGGGCGATCCTTGGCTTTCTGCTATTGACCGCGTTTCCTGTTTCCGCGGTGCGCAGCGGCATCATGTACATACTTGCCCTGCTGGCAGGGTGCCTGGGCAGAAGGACGGACAGTGTGAATTCCCTGGGAGTGGCGGTATTTGTGATCTGCGTGGGGAATCCCTTTTCCGGCGGGGATCTGGGCTTTGCCCTGTCCGCCTGCTCCACTTTGGGGATCCTGCTGCTGGGAAGCAAAATTTCCGGCGCCCTGCTGCGGCCTTTTGAAGCACGGTTTCTGCTTCGCCGTATGTTCACCCCGGTGGCAGCCTCCCTGGGTATGACCTTTTCCGCCGTGCTGTTTACCCTGCCGGTGCAGATGCTGGTGTTTCAGGAGCTGTGCCTCTTAGCCCCGCTTTCCAGCCTGCTTTTGGTCTATCCCTGTACGCTGCTGCTTTATTGCGCCCTGCTTTCCGCATTTTTCGGGGGATTTCCCCTTCTGGCTCCCCTGGCGGAACCTTTCACGCTTTGCGCCGGGTGGCTGGCCCGGTTTTCCCTGGAAACGGCGGAGCGGCTGGCGGCTTTGCCTAATTCCGTGCTGGATCTTTCTCAGCCGGTGTGGGCGGTGGCCGTGGTGGGCATTGTATTGCTTCTGTTCACGCTGCTCTTTGTAAAGCGGAGCCGGGGCATGACAGCCGCCGTGCTGCTGGGCGTCGTCTTTTTAGCCGGCTGCGGCGCTTTTCTGACCGGAACAGATCCGGGTACGGTGACGGTGGCCGCCGTACCGAATTCCACCTGTGTGGCGGTATTGCGGGGCGACAGGGCGGCGGTGCTTTCCCTGGGCGGATATCAAACCGACGCGGCGGAAGCACTGCTGACCCGAAACGGAGTCCGCCGGGTAGAACTGATCTGCTTTCCGGTACGGGATCGGGATGCCAGGGAAGGAGCCGCTTACCTGCTAAAGGCGTTTCCCGTGGAGCGGCTGGCGCTGCCGGAAAACGCCTATCTGGGCCGTGAGGTAACGCTTTTGGCGGAAGACGCGTGGCGGCTGGTTTGGCGGGACGGAGAGGAACTGGAGGTGCTGGACGGGGTAAAGCTCACGCCTTCCTCTGAAATGGCCCGAATCACCATCGAGGCGAACGGTGTTTCCGTTATTGTAGAAACGGGGGAAAGCGGAGAAGGCACATGCCAGGTGCTGTTTACCACCCAGCAGAAAAGTCAGATCGATTCCCCGTTTACCGTTTTGCAGAATGATGCTATAATAGGAGAATACCGAAGCGTTCCTTTGGGAGAGCTGCCGCCGGGGCGGTATCTGGCGCCGGACGGCAACGGACTGTATCTGGAGCTTTTCCCGGACGGGACCAGTAACTTCAGGGGGGAGAGCATGTGCCTGAATTGACGGAAGCCGAGCTGAAAAAACAGCTTGCCGCCGGAGAACTTTGCGGCGTGTACCTGATCGCGGGAGAAGAAAAATACCTGGTAAAGCGCAGCGCGAGCCGCCTGGTGAAAAAGGCGGCGGGCGAAGCCTTCCCGGAATTCAACCGCAACGAGTTCGGAAATGATTCCTCCATCGACAGCATTGCCGACGCGGCGCTGGCCCTCCCTTTTTTCGCGGAGCACAAATGCGTTTCTGTTTCGGATTTCAATGTGGAGGAAAAGGACGCGGTAGAGCTGCAAAAGCTCTACGAGCTCATTGAAACCTCTCCCGATACCACCAGCCTGGTATTCTGGTATCCCACCCTGGAATTTGACGGAAAAAAATCGGCCAAATGGAAGAAGCTCTTAAAGGCAGTTGGAGAAAGAGGCGGTGTGCTTATCCATGAGCGGCGAAGCGCTGCCGAGCTGCAAAAGCTGCTGCTTCGGGAAGCGGAAAAGGCGGGCTGTGCCCTTTCCCGGCAGAACGCCGCGCGGATCGTGGAATATGCCGGGCAGGACGTGACCCAGCTTCTCCACGAAATGGAAAAGCTCTGTGCCTTTGCCTTAGGACAGGCGGAGGAACAGGGCGGCGGGGCCTTGCCGGAGATCACGGAGGAAATGATCGAGGCGCTGGTGCCGAAAACCACGGAGACCACCGTGTTTCTCATGTGCAACGCCCTGGTGGCGGGAAATTACGAAAAGGCCTACAGCCTGCTGGACGTGCTGTTTTATCAAAACGAGGAGCCCATCGCCATTTTGGGCGCGCTCAGCTCCGCCTATATCGATATGTACCGGGTGTGGATCGCCCTGGGAAGCGGCCGGCCCGCTTCCGCTGCCGGTGATTACGGCGACTATAAGGGCAAGGAATTCCGACTGCGCAACGCGGAGCGCAATGTGAAAAGCCTGAAGCCGGAGGTGCTGCGGGAAAGCCTGGAGCTCCTTCTGGAAACAGATCTGGCGCTGAAGGGTTCAAAACTGTCCGGCAGGATCGTGCTGGAGGAGCTCATTGCGAAGCTCCTGCTGGCGGTAAGGGGGGAAAAGAAGGCGTGATCCGTATCAAGGAAGCTGTGGTAGTAGAAGGAAAATATGATAAGATCAAGCTTTCTTCTTTGCTGGAAGGCACCATTGTAGTAACGGAGGGCTTCGGCATTTTTCAGGACAGGGAAAAAATGAACTACCTTCGCCGCCTGGCGGAAAAGCAGGGCCTTCTGGTGCTGACAGACAGCGACGGCGCGGGCTTTTTGATCCGTGGGAAGATCTCCTCCTGCATTCCGCCCTCTCAGCTGAAGCATGCCTATATCCCCGATGTGCCGGGAAAGGAGCGGCGAAAGGCCACTCCCTCCAAAGCGGGCACGCTGGGCGTGGAGGGAATAGACCTTCCCACGCTGCGGGAAGCGATCCTGCGGGCAGGGGCCACGCTTCTGGAAACGCCCGGAGAAAGTGTCACTTCCGATGAAAAACGGGAGCAGGACGGGGAAAAGCTTGTAAAGGCAGATCTATTTGCCCTGGGGCTTTCCGGCTGGGCGGACAGCGCCGGACGCAGAAAGGCCCTGCAAAAGCGGCTGGGTCTGCCGGAGCGGCTTTCCGCAAGCGGATTTTTGCAGGCGCTCAACGCCCTGTATGGAAAGAAGGAGCTTATGAAGCTGCTGGAAGAACCGGAAGAAGGGGGAAACGAAGCATGAAGCTGACAAAGCAGGCGATAGACACTGTGAAATTTCGCAGCCGCGGCAAATGGTATCATGCCGGTCAGGTAGACGCCTTTTTAGAAGAGCTGCTTGTGGCGGTGGACGAGACGGAGCGGGAGCTTGCGGAGGGGAAAAGCATGGTTCGGGTCCTTACCGGGCAGCTGGAGAGCCTCCAGGGAGAAAACGCCCAGCTTCGCGGCCGCGCGGAGGAAGCCCGCACTTCTCCTGAAACGAAGGACGAGGCGGAGCGCAGGCTGCTTTGCCGGGAGCTGGAAAAGGAGCGGGACAGGCTGATCCAGGATATCAAGGCTCTTCAGGATTTCAGAGAAGCTTTTCGGGCCTCTATCGAGCGGGACGCCGCTTCCGTGGCAGAGCAGCTCAAAGGCTTTTCATCGGATAAGCTGCTATAGGGGGCAAACTATGACCGAGCAAGAGGAAAACAGGATCGATGTGTTTCTGGATCTCTACAAGCAGGCGGAGGAAACCTTGGAGGAAAAATACCAGGGAGAGCGCCGCCGCCATTCCAGCATTGTCATGGAATTTCTGAAAGCCGAAGAAAGCGAGCCTGTTCGGGAAAAGCTGGATATTTGCCGGGAGATACGGAATCTCCTGACCCACAATGCCAACCTGAACGGAGAACCGGTGGCGGTCCCCTCCGCTTCGGTGGTGAAGGCCATGGAGGAAGCCCTGGAATTTATCAAGCGCCCGCCCCTGGCCCTGGAATTTGCCACCAGGGGAGAGAGGCTTATGAAAGCGGAGCTGAACCAGAAGGTCTTAAAGCTTATGGAACTGATGGATCAAAACGGCTATTCCCATATTCCTGTCATGCGGGAAGGACGGTTTTTCGGTGTGTTCAGCGCCGGCGCGGTGTTCCGCTATCAGCTCAGGGACAGAAAAGCCCTGACTCCGGAAACCACTCTGCGGGAGCTGGAAAAATATCTGGATATCAAAGAGCACATGGAACATTACGAATTTGTTTCCCGAAAGGAGACCTACCTTTCCGTGCGGAAAAAATTTGAAAAGGTAAAGGGGAAAAACCAGAGGGTGTCCGTCGTTTTTATTACTGAAACAGGCCGCCCCGGCCAGCGTCTTTTGGGGATGCTCACACCCTGGGACGTGCTGGGGGATCCGGCTTGACGGCGTTAAAGAAGCTTTGCCAAGAAAGGAAGAAGCTGGAAAGGGAAATTCCTTTCCAGCTTCTTCCTTTCTGAGATGCAGTGCGGTATTTTCAGGGTTTTAATGAAAAGCTGAATTGCTTTACACATCTAGTTTCCTGGTGGCGTCCTCCAAAAGCTCCACAGCCTGTTCTATGGTAAATTTCGAGGTGTCTAGCGTAAAATCGTAGTTGCTCAAATCGTCCCAGCGGTTGTTGGAGTAAAAGTTGTAGTAATTGGCCCGCTGCTTATCCTTTTTGGTGATAAAGTCGGGAGCCTTCTTCTCCTCACACAGTTCCTTCGCAACGATGCGCTGTACCCGGGAGGCTTTGTCCGCATGGATAAACACATTCAGGCAATGGGGGAATTCCCGCAGAATATAATCGGCGCATCTGCCAATGACCACACAAGGGCCTTCCTGCGCAGCCTTCTTAATGATATCGGATTGAATGAGGAACAGCTTGTCGTTGATAGGCATTTCGGTAAGCCCGGGGATCCGGGAGCCAAAACCATAGCCGCCTCCCATGACCATGGAATACAGCAGGCTGCTGGTAGCCTTTTCATCTGCGTTGGCGAATACCTCTTCAGAAAGGCCGCTCTGCTTTGCCGCCATGGCGATCAAGGCTTTATCATAAAAAGGGATCCCCAGCTTCTGCGCAAGCTTTTCTCCCACTTCGTGTCCTCCGCTTCCGTATTGGCGTGCAATCGTAATGACAGGCAGCATACCGGTTCCTCCTTGTAACAAGTTTCCAGTTATTTTGTTTGAACATAGAAGAAATGTAGATAGTTCTCCTAGAATTATCTTACTCTCTTTTTTCTAAAAAGTCAATAAGGAAGTTTTTACTCTTGAAAATTTCCCCTGTTCAGATTATTATTAAAAATAGTTTGGAAATCCTTTTTCAGGAAGGAAAGAACTCATCTCTGCTTTCCCGAATCTTCACAGAAAATTCACGCGTATGCGATAAAATAAGCGAATAGACAGATCCTGATTTATCAAATGCCGTGTGAGAAATCGAAAAACAAAAGGCGGGTGTTTTTTGTGTACCATATTCTGGTTACGGACGATGAGGAAAAAATCAGAACGCTGATCCGAAAATATGCGGAGTTTGAGGGGCACCGGGTCACAGAGGCGGAAAACGGCATGCAGGCGGTGGAGCTGTGCAGGCGGGAGCCGGAAAAGTTTGATATCATCATCATGGACGTGATGATGCCGGAGCTGGACGGCTTTTCCGCCGTAAAGGAGATCCGCAAGGTCTCCGCCGCCCCGGTACTGATGCTCTCTGCCAGAGGCGAGGAATACGATAAGATCCACGGCTTTGAGCTGGGGGTGGACGACTATGTGGTAAAGCCCTTTTCCCCCAAGGAGCTTTTGATGCGGGTGGGGGCCATTATGAACCGGGTGCGTCCCCGGGCCCACGCACCTCAGCGAAATACCGTTTCCTTCGAGGGCCTTTCCATCGATTTTGATGCCCGCATCGTCACGGTGGACGGAGAGCGCACGGAGCTTTCCCCTAAGGAGTACGATCTGCTCTGCTATCTTGTCCACAATAAAAACCTGGCCCTTACCCGGGAGATGCTCATCACCAATGTGTGGGGGTATGATTTTTACGGGGACGACCGAACCTTGGATACCCACATCAAGCTTTTGCGCAGATCCTTAGGCCCCTACAGCAAATTTATCGTGACCCTCCGTGGTGTGGGATATCGTTTTGAGGTGACCTGATGGAAACGCCGTATTCTCCTCAATTTCACCCGGCGGAAAAGCCCGCGCGTGGGCCGCTGAAGATCCGCTGGCAGATCGCTTTGGGCTTCGGCGTGTTCATTCTGGTGATCGCGGTGCTGCTGTGGGTATTTCAGATCGCCTTTTTGGGAACCTTTTACCAGGCGATCAAAACGGCGGAGGTAAAAAGCGCGGCGGAGCTGATCCAGCGAAAGCTGGAAGACAGCGACCTGGATACCAGGGTCAAAAAGCTTTCCAATGATCTGGGCATCAATATTCTGGTCACGGACGAGCTGGGCACCCAGTACAGCGCCTGGAAGCCCACCCAGCGGGAATGCCTGCTGGAAAGCATGACCCGCAGCGATCTGCGGGCGATTTTCAATGAGGTGAATCTTCAGGGCGGCAGGAAGCTTACCACCTACACCTCGCCCTTTACCTATCAGGACGGGGCCCGCCCTGAGGTGATCCTGTATGCGGAGGTCATGCGGACGGCCTCGGGTTGGAACCGAATGATCCTCATTGAAAGCGAGATCACCCCGGTAGACGCCACAGTGGAGACCCTGCAGGTGCAGCTGGTCTGCGTGACCGGCGTTATGGTGCTTTTGGGCGGGCTTTTGGCCTATTTCATCGCCAGAAGCATTTCCCGGCCGGTGGCGGCGGTCAACGAGGCCGCCAAGGAGCTGGCAAGGGGAAATTATGAGATACACTTTGCGGCCGGAGGCTCCAAAGAGGTCAGCGAACTGGCCCAAACCCTGAATTACGCGGCGGCGGAGCTTTCCAAGGTGGAGGGCCTGCGCAAGGAGCTTCTTGCCAATGTGTCCCACGATTTGCGCACTCCCCTTACCATGATCCAGGGTTATGCCGAGGTCATGCGGGACCTTCCAGGGGAAAACACGCCGGAAAATGTGCAGATCATCATCGAGGAAACAGAACGGCTCACAAGCCTCGTCAACGACCTCTTGGATCTTTCCCGGCTGGAATCCGGCGCGATCACCCTGGAACGGACGCGCTTTGATCTGACGCAGAGCATTCGCGCCATTCTGCGCCGGTACGATAAGCTGGCAAGCTACAGCTTCCCCTTTGAAGCGGAAGAGGACGTGTTCGTTACGGCGGACGAGCTGAAGATCTCCCAGGTGGTTTACAACCTGGTCAATAACGCCATCACCTACGCGGGAGAGGATAAAACCGTCACCCTGCGCCAAACCGTGGAAAACGGCAAGGTGCGGATCTCCGTTTCCGATACCGGAGAAGGGATCCCTCAGGACAAGCTCAAGGATATTTGGGAGCGCTACTACAAGGTGGATAAGGAGCACAAACGGGCCCAGGTAGGTACCGGGCTGGGCCTCTCCATCGTAAAAAACATTCTGGAGCTCCACGGCGGCGCCTACGGCGTGGAAAGCGAAGAGGGAAAAGGCAGCACCTTCTGGTTCGAGCTGGAGTGCTGAGGAAAGAGTTCTTTCAATGAGCAATTAGGAATGAGCAGTGAGCAATGAAGGGAAAGGACAGAGCGATAAATTATAGTTTGCGGCGAGGCGCCGCAGCCACTCGTGCCCCTACTTGGTGCAGGAAAATGATTTCTGACCTGACCACAGGGACACCGCTAAATTGTAGTTTAGCACTCAGTTCCCCACTGTCATTCTGAGGAACGAAGTGACGAAGAATCTCGACCTTAATTCCAGAGCAAAAGGACAAAGGACGAGATTCTTCACTTCGTTCAGAATGACAGTTGGAAAGTGAGCAAGTAACCGTCAAATTCCAATTTACTGAATTCTGCTTCCGCCTTTATCATTGCTTATTTCTAATTGCGCGCGCTCTCATCTTGCGCCACGCCCTGAAATCGGGTACAATAGGCAAAAAGAGGAAAAGGAGGCCTTGCTATGCTTGCGCCTTGCCTGAGACCGGGCGGGACCATCGGGCTTTGCTCGCCAAGCCATGTTCCGCTGTATGAGGCCACGCCGGGGCAGGAGATCCCCCGAAGCCGGGAGTATAAAAATATCATTGGGGAAATGGAAAAGGCGGGCTTCCGGGTGGTGGAGGCGAAAAACCTCTATAAAGATACCTGGGGCTATCTGGCCTCTGATACGGAGCGGGCCGCCGATCTGAACCAGCTGGCGGCCGATCCCGCGGTGGAATCTATCCTGTTCGGCGGGGGAGAGGGCAGCCCGGAGGTTTTGCCCTACCTGGATTTTTCGCTGTTCCGGGAAAACCCGAAGCGGATCTGCAGCTACAGCGATGGCACCACCATCTTAAACGCCATCTGGGCGAAAACGGGGCTTTGCACCTATTATGGGCAAAACCCGGGGTGCTTTGCAGAGCCCACAGAGTATAACCGCCGCCAGTTTGCGGGGCATATTTTAAGTGACAGCATGAAGCTGCACGAGAAAAATTCCCTCTGGCGCACTCTTACCCCCGGAAAGGCGGAGGGGGTGCTCTGCGGCGGGTATACCATGAATTTCTGTCTACTGCTGGGGACAGAATATTTTCCGGTAAATCCAAACGAGCCCCATATTCTGTTTTTGGAGGATCACGAAAAATACAGCGGACTGGGCCAGGTGAGCGCCTTTTTGGCCCGGATCGAGCAAAGCGATTTTATGCGGTCTGTCACCGGGCTGATTTTCGGAAATTATTGCGACAGGCCCTGCCCGGAGCTGTATGCCCGGTTAAAGCTTTTAGGGGAACGAAACCATATTCCCGTGGCGTACTGCGACGACTTCGGCCACGGGGAAAACCACGCCATTCTTCCCATTGGCGCAAAAGCGGTATTGGACGCGGAAAACCAAACCCTGAGATATCAATAAAAGGAGTTTTTACTATGAGCGAAAATTGTACGCACGACTGCTCTACCTGCGGCGAGGAATGCGCCTCCCGGGGCGCGCCCCAGAGCTTTCTGGAAAAAACCAACGATCTGAGCCATGTGAAGCGGGTCGTCGGTGTGGTCAGCGGAAAGGGCGGCGTGGGAAAATCCCTTGTTACTTCTCTGCTTGCCACAGAGCTGCGCCGCCGGGAGAAGAAGGTAGCGGTGCTGGACGCCGATATCACCGGCCCTTCTATCCCCAAGTGCTTCGGCCTAAAGCAGCGGGCCATGTCCGATGAAAGCGGCCTGTACCCGGTAGAGACCAAAACCGGGATCCGGGTCATGAGTGTGAACCTGCTCTTGGAGGAAGAGACCAATCCGGTGGTGTGGCGCGGCCCGGTGATCGCCGGAGCCATCAAGCAGTTCTGGACCGATGTGGTGTGGGGCGATGTAGACTACATGTTTGTGGATATGCCCCCCGGCACGGGAGACGCTCCCCTTACGGTGTTCCAGTCCCTGCCTCTTTCCGGCATTGTCATTGTGGCTTCTCCCCAGGAGCTGGTGGGCATGATCGTCTCCAAGGCCGTGGAGATGGCAAAGATGATGAACGTGCCTGTGCTGGGGCTCATCGAAAACATGAGCTATTTTGCCTGCCCCGACTGCGGCAAGCAGTTTTCTGTGTTCGGCGAAAGCCACATTGATGAGGTGGCGGCGAAATACGGGCTGAAGGTGCTCTGTAAGCTGCCTATCGAGCCCAAGCTGGCAGCCGCCTGCGACAAAGGCGCCATTGAGCTTTTTGAAGGCGATTGGCTGGGCGAAGCCGCCGCGCTTCTGGAAACCCTGCCAGAGCAGGAAGCATAAAAAATCAAAAAAAGGAGCCGTAAGGCTCCTTTTTTGCGTTTCGTTTAGCTGTAAGGCCAATTTGCGGTATGCTTGCTTTTACCGATTTGCAGCACCTGACCAAATACGAAACAGAGAATCCGGCCCGTATTCCCGTTCCAGTATTTCATAGAGCTGTGCCGGAGTTTCCTTGCAATTTCTGTCCAGCCAGGTGGTCAGAAGAGAAGTTACGCCCGCTGTGAAGAAATGGTAGTGGTAAGCGCCCTCTCTGGGAATTCCGTGTCCCTGATCCGCCTCTTGGAGCTTTTGCACCTGCTTCTGAAATGGCAGATTCAAGGTTTCAACCAGGTAAGAGGCACGGCTGATCTCTCGAAAATACAGCTGATAAAATTGCCGGTACTCTTGTACAAAATCAAATACGCTTTCCATCACGCTGCGAAAATTTCCGCCTTCCAGAAAAATAATGTTCAGACGGTCGTAATGCATCTTTGCCATGGTTTTTTCCACCTGCTCCGCCACATCAAAGATATCCTGATAATGGGCGTAAAAGGTAGAGCGGTTGATGCCTGCCCGCTCGCAGATTTCCCGTACTGTGATTTTGCTGATCGGGCGGTGCTCTGCCCAAATGATAGCATAAACCTCCCGCACGATAGCTTCGTCTGTAGTTTGGGCCCGGCGGTTGTTTTTGGTGTTCATAAAAGCCTTCCTTTCTCAAAAGACAGTAGTTCCCCTTGGTAAGTGGAGTTATTATTCCAACACTTATTGTAATATTGACGGTTGTTCTTCCTTTCTGTTCGCATTATACTGAAAATGCAATAAAAGAACAAGTGTCGGTTTAATAACCGCCGCTTCTCAGGAGAGGAAGGGCAGATCATGAAAAGCGAAACAATGATGAAGGAAGCCCCTGTGTGGAGGTTGATTTTGACCATGGGGCTGCCTGTGGTGGTCGTGATGATCGTCAACGTGCTCTATAACATGGCCGATGTATTTTTTATGGGGCAGACCGGGGAAACTCTGCAAGTGGCGGCCATTTCCCTTTCGGGCCCGGCGTTCAACATTTTTACCGGAATGGGCACGCTGTTTGGTTCCGGTGCCTGTACCGCCATTGCCATAGCCTTAGGGAAAGGCGGCCGGGAAAGTGTAAAGTATTACAGTTCCTTCTGTGTGTGGGGTTCGGTAGGTGTGGGCGTTATTTTAGCGGCGGCTATGCTCGTTTTTATGAAGCCTCTGCTGGGGGTGATGGGCGCAAACAGCGAAACCATAGGCTATGCTTCCATTTACCTGACCATTGTGGCATTGGGCTCTCCCTTTCTGATGTTCAGCGGGGCTTTGGGAAACGCCGTGCGGGCAGATGGCTCTTCCGGTAAGATTATGGTGATCAGCCTTTTAGGAACGTTTACCAATATTCTTTTAGACCCGCTTTTTATTCTGGTGTTTCGCTGGGGGATCGCGGGCGCTGCTGCCGCTACTGTGCTGGGAAATGTGGTTTCCAGCATGCTGGTGTTTCTGCACATTCGGAAAAGCGACTGCTTTTCCATTTCTCCCAAGTATTTTACTCTGCGCAAAGAGGTGTCCTTGCGGACCTTAAGCCTTGGTCTGCCCATGGCGGCCGGTACGGTGCTGATGTGCTTTTCCTCCATGTTTAGCAATCAGCTTCTGGTGAAATACGGCAATATCGCCTTGGCCGCCAACGGCGTGGCGGCCAAGGCCGGAATGCTGACAGCCATGATCGTGATGGGCGTGTGTATGGGGATCCAGCCGGCTATTTCCTATGCCTTCGGCGCGAAGGATCAAAAGCGCCTGCGGAGTATTTTGGTGGGAACAGGAGCTGCGGCTACCCTGCTCAGCACCGCCCTGGGGGCCGGGTTCCTGCTGGGAAGGGAAGTCTTTGTTACCGCCTTTCTGGACGATCCCCGGATATTGGAATACGGAAAGCTTATGGTGCTCGGCAGTATGGTCGCAAGCCCCCTTTACGGGATCTATCAGCTTTGCTCCGTGTATTTACAGGGCACGGGAAAGGTGACCTTCGCCACCCTTACCGCCCTGCTGCAAAAGGGGATCTTCTACCTGCCGGTGCTGTATCTGCTGGAAGCGTCCTTCGGCCTGGTGGGCCTGGTTTTTGCCGGAACCGTTACCGATGTGCTTTCCACGGCGGCAGGGGTCGCGCTCTGCCTGCTCTGGGCTAAGCAGCAAAACGGAAAAAACGCCGAAAGGGAAGAAGAGCCCCGGCTTGCTTCTCAGGCGTAAGAAAAGCTTCAGGAACAGGAAAAGATTTTTTAGAAAAACTGCGATATCCTGATTCTGGAAGAAACAGAAGGGGAGGAAATTGTATGAAGAGATTCAAAAAACTGCTGCCGCCCATTTTAGCGGCAGCTCTTTTCCTGTCCGGCTGCGGCGCCGACAGGGAGCAGAGCACAAATTTTAATTCGGCGGGGAAAACCCTGTACGCCACCGCCATACAGTACAGCGGAGAGGACGAAAGCGTTGAAGCTTATCTGGAGATCGCACAGCGAAGCCAAAAGCTGTTTCCCCTGCTGGAGGAGAATTTGGGCGCTTTTGTGATGAACGCCTATAACTATCAGGATATCGACGGTAAGGGAACGCCGCTGTATGAGGAAAACAGGCTGAATTATCCTGTGGAGATTGACCCTGCGGGCTGGACCGTTCAGGTCAGCAAAAACTATTTTTTGCTGCACCCTGTAAAAACCACCGAGGGGAAGCCGGTAGAGGAGCTGCTGAAGCTTGAGGAAAACACCATGAACCTTCTGGTGCCGGAAAGCTGCCGGGCACAGGAGGCGGAGCTTCTTTCCGCCTGGCGGGAGCATTTCTACTTTGAAAAAGTGGAGGCGGAAAACAGCTACAACCAGCAGGCGGGAAAAACGGAACGGCTGGAGCTGAGCCTGGAGGACCTGGAAATTCATATCATCTATGTGCAGGACGGCCAGCGCTATTTTACCTATCGGGAAGACTGCGCGGTGGAAACGGGCGGCTGGATCACGGATCCTGTTGTGGAGATCTATACCTCCAATATCCACTGCAATTATGCCCACAGTAATTTATCACAGTGGACGTATTTCGCCGCCGATACGGAGAATGCTCAGGAAGCCTTTGCCGAAATGCTTCCCTTTGTACAGGAATGCAGTGCGGAAAAAAGCTTTCAAAAGGTGGAGCCCGTGGAATTTCTGCCCTGATTCTCCTGGCCTGAGTGAATTTTCCTTGCTTTTTCCCATTTCCTGTGCTAGAATACGGGCAGGAACGGCAGGAACGGCAGGAAAGCCTGCCGCGCCTTGACTGAAACGAAAGGAGCTGTTGTGTTATGAAATTTGTGTTTGAGGGTGCGTTTCTCTAAAATTTCATAGGGGCGGGGCGCTCCCCTGCCGCTTCAAGCGACCTTTCGTGAGGTTTCATACGGCATGTCAAAACAAGCCGCGAAAAGCAGCATGAAAAAGGCTGCTTTTCGCGGTATTTTTGCGCCCAAAAGTTGTTAGAAAGGGCAAAGGCTGGAAGTCTGATAAATTGGAATTTGTCTATCCTTAGCCTCCCCTTATTTATAAGGGGAGGGGGACCGCCGAACGACGGTGGAAGGGATAGTCACACGCAGAAAGTAGCATAGAATCGCTAGTTAAAATCCCCTCAGTCACGGCGTAGCCGTGACAGCTCCCCTTACTCTCGTAAGTGGAGCCTAAGGGCGCTAAACTATAATTTATCGAGTGTTTTTTACAACCACCGCCCAGCTTCCAGAATCCCTCTCTAACAACTAAAAACTAACAACTAACAACTAACAACTACCAAGCGAGGTGATGCTTTATGAAATGTTTCGTGTCCAAAAGAATATTTCACAGAAAAGCACAGGAGGAATTGCATGATCGATTGGAAAGAATTCGGGCTTTTGCCTGAGGAATACTGTTTGGAAGCGGGAAGCCTTGCCAGAGTGACTGCTGTGCACAAAGAGCGGTATGGGCTGATTTGTGAGCAGGGGGAGTGCTACGGCAGGTTGAAAAGCGCCGTTTATTTCGGTGAAGGAACAGAGGAATTTCCCACGGTGGGAGATTTTGTGGAGATCGCCTATCAACCGGCGGGAGACAGCGTGCTTTTGCACACTCTGCCGCGCCGTACCTTCTTTTCCCGGCGGGACCCTATGCCAGGCCGCCCCACAGAGCAGGCGGTTGCCGCTAATTTCGACACGGTGTTCGTGGTACAGTCTCTCAATGAGAATTTCAATGTTTCCCGGCTGGAGCGGTATCTTGCCCAGGCCTGGCAAAGCGGCGCACAGCCGGTGGTGGTGCTGACAAAGGCAGACCTGCCGGGTGACCATGCCGCAAAGCGCAAAGCGGCGGTCGAAGCGGCCCCGGGGGTGCGGGTAGCCGCTGTCAGCGCGAAAACCGGAGAGGGTATGGAGGCGTTGGAGCCCTATTTGCAGCCCGGGCAGACCCTGGTGTTTTTAGGCTCCTCCGGCGTGGGAAAATCCAGTTTGCTGAACAGACTGGCGGGGAAAGAGCTGATGGAGACAGGCGAAATCCGGGAGGAGGACGGTAGAGGCCGACACACCACCACCCACCGGCAGTTGTTTCGCCTGCCCTGCGGCGCACTGGTGATCGATACCCCCGGCATGCGCCAGCTGGGCATGTGGGACGTAAGCACCGGCCTGGGAGAGGCCTTCCCTGAGATCGAAGAGCTGGCCGGGCACTGCAAATTTTCCGATTGCCGCCACGAAACGGAACCGGGCTGTGCCGTTTTGCAGGCTGTTGCCGAGGGCTTGATCCCCAGGGAGCGCTGGGAAAGCTACCGAAAGCTTCACCGCGAGGCGGCACTTTCCAGAAGAAAGGGAGAGCGGAAAAAGCAGCCGATGAAAAAGCTGGGGCAAAAGGGAAAAAGAGCAATCAGCAGCGAGGAATGAGGCAGCGTGCCGCCGCACCTGATTCGGGAAGGGAGTAAGCGCTGATGGAGAGCTTATGGCCCGGTGGAAAAAGATGGATAAATTGAAATTTGGCGGTGAACCGCTTACTTTCTACCTGTCATTCTGAACAAAGTGAAGAATCTCGTCCTTTGCCTTTTTTCCGGAATTAAGGGCGAGATTCTTCGTCACTTCGTTCCTCAGAATGACAGTTGGGAACTGTGCGCTAAACTATAAATTTATTACCCAGCCCTTCCTTTGTTGCACCGTAGGTGCCGCCACCGTCCATCATCTGGCATCCAGAATCCAGCATCGAAAAGTAAAACAACCGCTGCAAAACGTCAAGTTTTGCAGCGGTTGTTTTACTTTTTTTGCTTCGCGCCCTTAAAGAAAATCCGTTTTTACTTCTGTGTAAATACCAGCATATTGCTCATGGCGCGGCCGGCGGAAACTGCCGTGCGGCCCTGAACATACAGGGCACAGGAAGCGCCGCCGTCCAGGTTCATGGCGGTCTGACAGCCCAGGGCCGCCATGGCGCTGCCAAGCTGACCCAAGGTGCAGGAGGCGTGGGCGATGACCACGGTGCCGTCCTTCTTTACGCCGATGGCCATTCTGGCGGCGGAGGTGCCGGTCACATGGGCGTCGGTAAAGCCTTCCTGCTGGTAGGTGGAAGTGTTGCCGTAGGCCTTGCCGTTCTTCACCACCGTGGGGCCGCAGCTCAGGGCGGCGATGATATCCTGGGTAGAGGAGCCCTGGTATTTCACAGAAAGCTCCAGCTTATCGCCTGCCTGGCAGCTTCCCACCAGAGTATCCCACTGAGAACGCATTTTGCGCTCGTACAGGACAAAGCCGGTTTTGGGGATCGGCACATCGGAAGCGTTGTGATAAACCTTTGTGACTGTGCCGTTTTCATCGGCCACTGCGGCGTTCAGCACCTTGCCGGAAATTTTGCTGCCGAAGGCGCTGGTGGCAATCATTTTTGTTCCGTCATTTTGGGGAACGGAAAGGTTCAGTCCGATCTGATCCGTACCGGGGGCCTCGATCACCTGGCCGTCTCGCAAATGTGTGACGCTTTGCAGGGTCTTAAAAAATTCGATGGAGGCTTTTCCGTTGGAGTCCACCACAAAGGTGGGCTTGTAGGGGGCGTTGGTGTTGTCCAGGCGAAGGAGCTTTCCGTTGCTGATCAAAGTGGAATAGGTGGTCAGATAGTCGCTTTTGCTGGAATCATAGCACTGGTAGAACGCGCCGTTTACCGCGATGATGGCGTTGGTGCGCTTGGCAATGGCCGCCGCGCTTTCTGTGCTGTAGAGCTTGTTGTTGGCCAGAACCGCCTGAGCGGAATATCCATTCTGTGGGTTGAATTCCACTCCGCTTACGCTGACGCCTCCGGCGGTTTTGCTGAATTTTACAGGAGCCCGAAAGGTGGGCTCCTGTTCTACCGGGTCGATATCGGTGGGGTCTTTCTCCGGAATGACGATGCTTTGATCCACCGTGTGCTTCAAAAGAACGCTTTGAGCGTTCTTGAACACCTGGGCCACCTCGGCGCGGGTAGCGGTACTTTGAGGCTTTAGATAATTTTTACCGCCCTCGCTGCTGCCGTTGATGATCTTGTGGTCAGCGGCCCATTTTAGGCCGGTTTTCGCATAGGCGGAAACCTGGGTCTTATCGGGAAAGCTGTGGAAGGTGGTGTTGGAATACGCCGTGGTGTTGCCTGTTTTTGCCGCGTAATCATAGAAAATTTTCGCCATCTGCTGGCGGGTCACCGGGGTATCCGGGGCAAATTTCCGGTTGCCAACGCCGTTGATCAGGCCCATCTGGTAGGCCCACTCGATGGGGGCGGCGTAATAGAGGCCGGTGTTCACATCGGTAAAGCTGGTTCTGCCTGTCCAATCCTCCTTCCGGTAATTATCCGTGGCGTTGGCCAGCACGGCAACGAACATGCCCCGGGTCATGGGCCGCATGGGGGAAAAGGTGGTGGCGCCGGTGCCGTTAAACAGCCCGTTTTCATAGGCATAGGCCACGGCCCCGTGGTACCAGGCGCTGGCGGGTACGTCTGTAAAGGGCAGCTCCGCCGCAAAAGCGGACATCGGGAGCATGCCGACTACAAGAAACATCGCCAGAAAAAGACTGATGATTTTGCAATGTGTCTTTTTCATGAAAAAACCTCCTTGGATCGTTCAAAGCTAAAACCATTATACAGCGCCGATTTGCGGTTTTCAAGCCCGGCCCGGGAGAAATGGCTTCTGGAAAGGCGCAGGGCGGCATACGTATGGGAAGGAAAAAGTTTGAGGAGGGGATAGGCTTGCGAAGCATGCAGAAATGGTGCAGGGCCCTGGTGCTGTTTTGTATCGGCGGGGTGCTGTACGTTTTGATCGAAGAGGTCGCCAGAGGGCGCTCTCACTGGAGCATGCTGCTTTTAGGCGGCATGTGCTTTCTTTTGATCGGCCTGATCAATGAAAAATTTTGCCGAAACCTGGGGCTTTTCTGGCAAATGCTGCTGGGCGGCGGGATCATTACCGTTCTGGAGCTTGCAACGGGACTCTTTGTCAATGTGTGGATGGGCTGGAACGTGTGGGATTATTCCAATATGCCTTTGAATTTATGGGGGCAGATCTGCTTGCCCTATTCTCTTTTGTGGACGGTGATCTCCCTGGCGGCGGTCTTTTTAGACGACTGGCTGCGCTGGAAGCTTTTTGACGAGCCCCATCGGAAGTATAAGCTTTTTTGAAAAGGGGAAGGAGTTTTGTGGAATTGGCAATTAGCAATGAGGAAGGGCAAAGAAAAAGTTTGGCAAATTGGGATTGAGCGGTGAGTCGCCGCAGGCACTCGTGAAGCTGTTGGATACAGGAGACTGGTTTCCGACCCGACCGACGGCGAGGTGTTCACTCTCCATCTGTCATTCTGAGCGAAGCGAAGAATCTCGTTCTTCGGGCCTTTTTGAAGGGCTTTAAGGACGAGATTCTTCGTCTCTATGCTCCTCAGAATGACAAAGGAGAGAGCTTGTTCTTCTCTAATGACTAACAACTAACAGCTAACGACTAGTTCGCTAAACTTATAATTTATCAGTTTCTTTTGCATTAAGCAGGGGCGCTGTTGCCCGCGGGGACATTGCCAGTGGGCGCAAAAAAGCCCCGAGCCGTTTAGCGGCTCAGGGCTTACTTTCTGCAAATCAGGTAACATAGATCCATACGGAATCCTGCCAGCAGTTTTTTGTCACGTTCCAGCGGCGATATTGCAACTTTTTTGTATAGGGTTCTAAGCGATATCTGATTTCGATCACATCTTCTGCCTGTGGGGAAATTCCGGAATCAGAATGAGAGGCCGCGGCAGGGGCGGCGGTATTCATTTCTTTCGCTCCGGCGCCCATGGCGGCGGAGGCGGCAAGCAGAGATGCGCATACAAGCGCGCAAACTGTTTTTCTAAGCTTCATAAAGATACGCCTTCTTTATTCTTTAGAATTTTTCAGCGGAAATCCGCTTTCCAGCATCATCTCGCCAAATTTTTTAGAAGTGCGTTGCGGCGGGATATCACCGTTTACAACACAAATCCAATAAGAATCCCCGTCCGGAACCAGATATGCTGTTTCTGCAGTGATTTCGTTTCGGAGATCCTTTTCAGGAGGATCCCCGCCCGGCATAAATACATACCGATAGGAAAAGAACATGGAAATCAACAAGAAACAGAGCACCAAAATAATGGTGCTGCGTTCTCTCTTTGTTTTTGGTTTATAGTTTGCGATGGCGTCGGTTCGCTTTTGTAAAAGTTTCTTTTCCCTTGGAGATTCTACCAATCTGGCCTCTAGGACTGCCGCGGGATCTGATTGCCGCGGAAAGCCGGAGGCCTCCTGCAGCGTGCGCAGCAGGATATCCAGATAAGCAATACGTTCTTCATCGGTTTTACACTGGTTGGTAACCACTGTGATATCGCAGCGCAGCTCCTGTGTCTCCTCCAGATAACGGGGGATCAAATGAAGAAAAGGGTTCCACCAGAATACGGCCCGGGCCAGGTTGACCAGAAACCGCAGAGTGATATCTCCGTTTTTCCAATGGGTCAGCTCATGGCGCAGAATATAATGCAGCTCCGTATCTGTATAGTCCCGTTCCGGCAGCAGCACCCTGGGGTACCGCAAGCCGCTGACTTGGGGAACGGTAATCAACTCGTCCTGCAAAATGCGAATCCGTTTGATCTTCAGCTCTTCGCACAGGGAAATTGCCGTATCGAAGACTTTTCCATCGGAAACTTCTTCGTAAAGCTCCCAGCCGCGGACCATGGAGCGGTACATGAAAAAGAAGCGAAACAGCAGAATGACCGCGACGATCCACCATACGGCGGTGATCACCGCCATGAGGAGAATGCGAAAGGGCGGTTCGCCCGCACTGGTGGAAATGGACACGTGGCGGATCAAAAACGTATGGACGTGAACGTAAATGCCATTCCGAAAAGAAAGGGGCTGTGTGAAGCCGGAGAATTCCAGAGGAAAAAAGCAGCGAAACACACAACCCAGCAGCAGGAGATACAAAGCGGCGGTATCATACCGCCAAAAGTTTTGTATTGTTTTTCGGCACAACATCAAAATTCCAAGAAGTAGGCCGCTCCAGGCTACCGACGTCAGCAACGAATAGAATGAAAATTCCAATCGGTTTCACTTCTTCCGCCCCTGAATTTCTTTCTTCTTGGCTTCGATCACTTTTACCATTTCGTCCAGAGCTTCCACGCTGGTAGCGCCCGCTACGATGGCGGCTGCCATACGGCTGGGAACCGCTACCTTTTCCTCTCTTGCCTGAATCGCAGCGATCTCTACCTGCATGATGGCGTAATCTTCACGGGTGAGAGACGGAGAGAAGGTACGGCCCAGCTTCCGGGAATTCAGATAGAAGCCGGCAACCTCCACAGCCCCTTTATCCAGCAGAGAGTTTACCAGAATGTGAATGGAATTGGGCTTCCAGGAACACTTCCGCTTGGAGGCGGCCTCCAGGATCTCAGAACGGGCCAGGGCAATATCGGAATCCCAGAAAATGTTCATCAGCTCTTTTTCTTTTTTGGAAAGAGTAAAACGCTTTGTTGCCATTTTGTTTCACCTCCTTACGATAGATAATTTTTAGATATGTAAGCAATTTTCAGTATAGTTGTTTTTTCGGGGAAAGTCAACACTTTTTTTGCGTTTTATTTCGACAAAAAGCGATGGTTTTCCCCATTTTCACGCAATTATCAGGAAACACTTGACACCGGAGAAAAAATGCTTCATAGTTAGAAAAATAGGAAAACAGGGAGGTCAATTTTATGCTACAGCAGGTCATGACAGCGCCGGGCAAAGTCGAATTTCGGGAGGTGCCCATTCCGCAGCTGAAGGCGGGGGAGGTGCTGGTAAAGATCATGGAGATCGGGATCTGCGGCTCGGATATCCATGTATACCATGGAAAACACCCCTTTACAAGCTATCCTGTTACCCAGGGTCACGAGGTTTCCGGGCTCATTGAAAAGCTGGGAGAAGGGGTAACGGGGCTTACCATCGGCCAGAAGGTAACCATTCAGCCCCAGGTGGTGTGCGGGCAGTGCTATCCCTGCCGCCACGGGAAATATAATCTCTGTGAAAGCCTGAAGGTAATGGGCTTTCAGACCACGGGCGTGGCCTCTCATTATTTTGCGGTAGACGCCAAAAAGGTAACGCCCCTGCCGGAAACCATGAGCCTGGAGGAAGGGGCCATGATCGAGCCGTTGGCAGTGGCCGTGCATGCCGTGCGCCGAATGGGTGACATGACCGGGAAGGATGTTTGCGTGCTGGGGGCCGGGCCTATCGGCATTCTGGTGGCCCAGGCAGCCAAGGGCATGGGCGCGGCCCGGGTGATGATCACCGATATCAGCGAGGTTCGCCTGCAAAAGGCGGCGGAATGCGGCATTGATTTCTGTATCAATACCAAGGAAACAAATTTCGGGGAAGCGCTTCTTCAAAGCTTCGGACCGGATAAAGCCGATGTGATCTATGATTGCGCGGGAAACGACATCACCATGGGGCAGGCCATTCAGTACGCCAGAAAGGGCAGCACGATTATTTTAGTGGCGGTGTTCGCCGGTATGGCAAAGGTGGACCTGGCGGTTTTGAACGACCACGAGCTGGACCTGAACACCTCTATGATGTATCGCTCGGAGGACTATGAAAAGGCCATTGAGCTGGCGGATTCCGGCAAGGTGCAGCTGAAGCCGCTGATCTCCCAGCGGTTCCCGTTCCAAAAGTACCTGGAGGCTTACAAGTACATTGACGAAAACCGGGAAACGACCATGAAGGTATTGATCGACGTGCAGGAATAAAAGCCAGAAAGGGCGGCGCACGATGAAGAAAAAGCAGATATCCGGCAAAAACGCGGACTACCAGAAATTTGAAGTGCTGAAAACCAACCGAAACAAGCGCTACCGGTACCGGGAGTTTTTCGTGGAGGGTGTGCGGAACCTGAATGAGGCTGTGAAAAACGGCTGGGAGATCGTTTCCTTTCTGTATGCCCCATCGCTGGGGCTTTCCGGCTGGGCGGCGGAAATGTTGGGAAAGGTAAAAACTCAGGTGAATTTTGAGCTTGCCCCGGAGCTCATGCGGGAGCTCAGCGGCAAAGAGGATACCTCTGAGCTGATGGCGGTGGTAAAAACACGGGAGGACAGCCTTTCCCGGCTGACGGAAGGTCTTTCTCCGGAAAAGCCTCCGCTGTTTCTGCTGTTTGACCGGGCCTCCAACCGGGGCAACCTGGGAACGATCCTCCGCTCCTGTGACGCATTGGGCGCAGACGGCCTGATCCTCACAGGCCATGCCGTGGACCTCTACGACCCGGAGGTGGTAGGCGCTTCCATGGGCTCCTTCTTCCATGTACCCGCCGTGCGGGTGGCGGATAATGAAACGGTGTTCCGGTTTATCCGGGAATTGAAGGAGCGTTATCCTGGTTTTCTCACCATCGGCACCACCGCCCATAAGCAATATCCCCTGTATGGGCAGGACCTCACCCGCCCGCTGCTGCTGATGGCAGGGAATGAAACAGAAGGCCTGTGCTATGCCTTTAAGGAGGTCTGCGACGTGCTTTGCACCATTCCCATGGCGGAAAGCTCCTCCGCCTCCTCCTTCAACGTGGCCTGCGCGGCTACCGTAATGCTTTATGAGGCTTCCAGGCAGAGGGCGAAGGGGTAAATGATTTTATATGGCACCCCTTGGCTTTCTCGCCTGTCGGCTCGGTTGCTGTGCCCCGGTGGGGCACGCCCAGCAACGACCGAAGCGACAGCTGAGAACGGTTCGCACCAGCGGTCTCGCCTGTCGGCTCGGTTGCTGTGTGCCGGTGGCACACGTCCAGCAACGACCGAGTTGACAAACGAGAACGGGTCAGAGCGGTTGCTGTGCCCCGGTGGGGCACGTTCAGCAATGTCTGAAGCGACAGCTGAGTTCTCCACTGGAGACCTTCCCCCCACCGGGACGCGCTCACCCTAACGGTGGTCCCCGCAGACTGCGAAGCAGTCTGTTTCCCCTATCCAGGGGAGGCAAGGGTTACTGCTATTTATTAGCCCGCTAAATCCCAATTTACCGAACTTTTCCTTTGCCCTTCTTAATTCCTAATTGCTTATTTTCTATCGCTCAACACAAAAAATAAAGAGGAGTGTTTATCAGTATGATGACCTTAGGTGCGCAGCTTTTTACTTTGCGGGACTACACCCAAACAGTAAGCGACCTGGACTATTCCCTGGGCCGTGTAGCGGAGATGGGCTACAAAACCGTGCAGATCTCAGCCATTGGGCCGATCCCGGCGGAAACTGTCAGGGAGCTTTGCGATAAGCACGGCCTGGAGATCGTGCTGACCCATACCGATCCCAACCGGATCTTAAACGATACCGAAGCGGTGATCAAGGAGCACGAGGTCATGGGCTGCGATTATATCGGCATTGGGATGATGCCGAAGAAGTACTGCTCCTCGGAATGGCTCTGGCACTTTGCGGAGGATTACCGGAAGCCCGCGAAGAAGATTGCGGCGGCAGGGAAGCTTTTAATGTACCACAACCACAATATTGAGTTTCAGAAATTCGGCGGCAAGCTGGTTTTGGAAACTCTGGCGGAAAGCTTTGCCCCGGAAGAGCTGGGCTTTACCCTAGATACCTACTGGGTGCAGATGGGCGGCGCCGATGTGTGCGAATGGCTCACAAGGCTTCAGGACCGTACGCCCTGTGTCCACCTGAAGGATATGGCCGTGCGGGGGTGGGATCCTGTGATGGCCCCTGTGCTGGAGGGAAACCTGGATTTCCGGAAGATTCTCCGCACCATAGAAGAGCTGGGCGGCGTAAAGCACCTTCTGGTAGAACAGGACATCTGCGAGGGCAGCCCCTTCGACTGCCTGAAAACAAGCTACGACAACCTGCATAAGCTGGGCTATTAAAACATAATAGAAAAGAAGAAAACAGCGGAGAAACCGAAACACTCGTTTTTCTCCGCTGCTTTTTTAGTGGATAAAGTTTTCCTGCTCCATTTGTCATTCAATAAATTGGAATTTAGCTTCCTTCGGCTCCACTTACGCGAGTAAGGGGAGCTGTCACGGCGTAGCCGTGACTGAGGGGATTAAAACTGGCGGTTTTATCCCACTTTCTGCGTGTGACTATCCCTTCCACCACCTATCGGCGGTCTCCGCAGACTGCGAAGCAGTCTGTTTCCCCTCTATAAATAAGGGGAGGCAAAGGGCGGATAAACTATAATTTATCGGTTAGTTTTTCCCGCTATTTCAAAAAGAAAAGGCCCTCTGTAACGTTTACGAACAAAGTTGGGGAGTTTTTGTCCCCGCCGGGGGCGTACTGCCTGCCGTCCTTTAGAATGGTTTCGTCCGAAACGCCGATCCGCATGGTTTTTCCATCGGAAAAGGTGAACAGGTACTCCATTTCGGGGGTTTCTCCCTCGCTGGCGGTGCCGGGAAGGGATACGCAGAGAAGCTGGGCGGTTCCCGCGGCAAGCCGAAGCCGCTCCGGGTCCGTAAGGGTAACGCTTTCCCCCTGCCGGGTGATGCGCACCTCCCTGATGTTTCCCTGCTCCGCCTGCTGCCGCAGATTTCCGGCGATGGGCCAGCCGTGAAAGGCATACCAGATGATGGCGGAGATAGCCGCTGTAAGTAAAATGATCCCAATTTGAACCAGCACCCTTTTCCAGATGCTTTTTGTCCGGTCACTCATTGCGGCACCACCTTTCTCTTAGTTTCAGTATAGCCGAAGGCAGGAAAAAGTCAAGGCGCTTCTATTTTACGGGAAACCGGTAAATGATAGTTTAGCGAAATAGTAGTTAGCTGTTAGTTGTTAGTCGTTAGTCGTTAGAGAAGGGCAAGTCCCCTTCCTTGTCATCCTGAACAAAAAGCAAAGCAAGCTTTGCTTTCTCAGCGAAGGAGCTCGTTCTTCATTCCAGAAAAGGATAAAGGACGAGATTCTTCACCGCTTTCAGCGGTGAAGAATGACAGGGAGAAAGTGAGTGGCTCGCCGATAAATTATAGTTTAGCGGCGAGGCGCCGCGGCCACTCGTGCCCCTACTTGGTGCAGGAAAATGATTTCTGACCCGACCGCAGGGACACCGCTAAATTATGGTTTATCGCCCTTAGGCTCCACTTATTTATAAGGAGAGCTGTCACGGCAAAGCCGTGACTGAGGGGATTCTCTAACTAGCGATTCTATCCCACTTTCTGCGTGTGACTATCCCCTCCACCACCTATCGATGGTCCCCGCAGACTGCGGAGCAGTCTGTTTCCCCTCTGCAAGCAAGGGGAGGCTTTTCTCGCCGCCAAATTCCAATTTACCGAACTTTTTTCAATAAAAGCTAATCCTGATGGGGTGGCAGGGGAGGCTCGTTTTTCACGATCGCCGGTTTGCCCACATATTCCATATGGGGATAGATGATCTCCAGAAATTCATCGGGGAACCAGGTATCGAAGAAGGTCTGTACCGGGTTGGTGGCGGGGATCCGGTTGATTCGTTCAGACTGCCGGTACACCGCTCCGGAGGAAAGCAGGATATCCACCGCCATAAAAATAGTAACGCCGATGGTGAGCGGCTTCCCAATCTTTTTGGGGATTTTCTGTATGGCCCGGGACAGCACCGGGTACATATCCTTGACCCAGAGAAGGCCCAAAACACCCCAGAAGAAGGAGTAAAGCAGGTTAGTCCTGCCGCTGATATTCAGGGGCGAATCGCTGTATTCCCAGGAGACTGTGCCGAACACCGCCTGCTGAAGGAAGCTGCACAGGTATTCAAAGCCGCCGCCGATCACCATGCTGGCAATGAAGATCAGGGAATCCTTCTGGTTGTACATTTTGTAGAGGAATAGGGTGATGGCCACCGCGCCGAAGCCGTATACCAGAATAAAGGGGCCCAATACCACGCTGACCCGCAGCTCCAGGCGATGGGGCGGAACGATCAGAGCATACAGCGTTTCCAGCACAAAGCCCGTCACGTTGCCGATCATAAAGATCCAGAACAGCTTGGAATAGCACAGGCCAAAGGCAAAGGGCTTTTCCGCTCCCTCCGGCAGCTTTTCCTCATAGGCGGCGATAGCCGCTTCGTTCCGCCGCCGAAGTGCTTCAGAGGAACGGCGGCGAATGCCGTTTACATTCTGCCGCAAAAGTTCCAGCTGTTCATTGTGCTTTAAGGATTTCAAATCGGGGAAGGCCTTCAGCAAGCGGCGGTGCAGGGGATTGGCCCGCAGGCTTTCCTCGTACTTTTCCTTGAGGCGGGCGGCCTCCTTCTGCCAGTCCTTTTCCAGAAGCAGCTTCTTTTCCTCCAGAACAGCGGCTCCGGCATACAGCCCCTCTCCCAGCTTATCCGACCCAGCCTTCAGCTTGCCGGAAACGTATTCCAGGTTTTTGAGCTTTCTGTTCAGGCCGATAATGGAAACCACCGTCACCGCAAAATCCGCGGCGATCAGCCCCAAAAGCACGCTGAGCAGCACCCAGCCCACCGTTCGGGGCATCAGAGATACCAGATACCGGGAAGCAGGCATCACGATCCCCACCACAGCGGTGCCGGCAAAGGCCCACAGCAGGGAAAATTTCAGGCAGATATAGCCGCTTAAATTGTGCGGTTCATTGGAATAATCCCACCATTTCTGGTGGAACACCTTTTCCAGCAGAAACCCGGCCACCCATTCCAGCGTGGAACCCACCAGCATACTGCCGATCAGCAGCGCCGGAATATTGTAGCTTACAGGACGCAGGCAAAAATCGATGAGCACCACGCCAAAACCGTAAATGGGGCAAAGGGGGCCGTTCAAAAAGCCCCGGTTCACAAATCGCTTTTCCACGAAAGCGGCAAATACCACCTCGCTGCACCAGCCAAGAAAAGCAAAAATGAAAAAACACCACAGATAAGTATACATAACTTTTTAACCCCGCCGGAACCGCCCGGCTTCCCTCTTTTCCTTCCGATAAAATTTGCGTACCATATTGTAGCAAATTATGCTTTTCATGTAAAGGGCGCTTTAGAGCAGCGAGAAGGCAATGAGCAGTGAGGAATTAGCAATGAGCAATTAGGAAGGTCAAGGGTATCGGCGGTGTAACCAACGCTGATAAATTGGAATTTGCAGGCTAACGAAAAGCAGAAAACTCTTGCCTCCCCTGAATAGGGGAAACAGACTGCTTCGCAGTCTGCGGGGACCGCCGATAGGGTGAGCGCGTCCCGGTGGGGGGAAGGTCTCCAGTGGAGAACTCAGCTGTCGCTTCAGACATTGCTGAACGTGCCCCACCGGGGCACAGCAACCGCTCTGACCCGTTCTCGTTTGTCA